>Ga0247611_10000322_pt1 | contig 98300 bp, 129 predicted proteins | sample 177DNAGHGhighgp2_FD_192422 | JGI IMG/M metagenome (GOLD analysis project Ga0247611, IMG submission 192422) | Sheep rumen microbial communities from Palmerston North, Manawatu-Wanganui, New Zealand - 1770 DNA GHGhigh gp2 | ecosystem: Host-associated > Mammals > Digestive system > Stomach >...
CGTTCACGTTCGGGCGTTCGGTTACGTGTTTACACCCTTTTAGTGAACGGGTTTTCGTTCACGTTTCGGGCGTTCACGTTCGGGCGTTCGGTTACGTGTTTACACCCTTTTAGTGAACGGGTTTTCGTTCACGTTTCGGGCGTTCACGTTCGGGCGTTCGTTACCACCCTTTTACCCTTTTAGCATATGGGATAAACCCATAGTTAAGCAAATCTTTTCTCTCAGGCTGAAAAAATTATCTAACTTGTCGGTTACTGAACAAAGGTTTGTTTTGCTATGAGTTTATCTCATAAGACCATAGTTGAAAAACTAAAAAATCAAAGGAGGTACAAAACTATGGCAGCAAAAAAGGTAAAATCTTTGAAGGAAATCAGAGGGACTGCGGAAAGTCTTGTCAAGGCTTACAATGAGGCGGTTCTCAATGGAGATTTCCAGAAAGCACACGAGTTGGACGAACCTATCACTCAGGCTGTGAATGAATACACTCACGAGCGTAGAGTGGCTACTTTTGAAAAACTCGCAAATACCAAAGACCCTATGCTTGAGGCTGTCAAAATGCTTACATTTGACACCATTAGGGTAAGAGAAACAAAGACAGAGGACGAAAAAAAGGTTCCCGTAAAGGTTATCGAGGATACTACGAGACCTATTGACCTTATTGCCCTCAATAAGTTTGTTGCAGGTGGTATCGGCAAGGACGCTAATTGGCTGCATATGGTACAGAAATTCAATTTCTTCCTTACAGCCCAGAAATGTGTTGACCTCGGCATAAATCCGAAAACGGTTAACGACAGTTATTCAATGTCCGAAATCGCAAAAGAAATTGATATGGGTAAAACACCCACGTCAAACACGAACCTGCTTAAAACTTTGCAGTCCGTTATCACCGCTATGATAGGTGAAGAGTATAAGGCGACCTCTCACGACCGCAATTATCTCACATCTATCTATAGCAAGAAAAAGAAACAGGCTTTGACCGTTGCTTGTGCAAATCACAGATATTTAACACAGTATATCGCCGAGATTTGCCACCGTATTGTAACCGATAAGGGTTATTCGGTTGAATACAAGCAGATTAAGAAATAAGGCAGGGTTTTTCGCAAAATATCAGGCTATGCAATAGCATAGGCGGTTCCCGATAAACCTATATAGAGCAAACCTTGTGGGTTTTCCATAAGGTTTGTTCCATTATGGGCTTATCTCATACGGCAACTTTGTCCGATATTTCAAAGTCGTCATCAATAAGATAGTGAATTTATTGAGGTTTATCTGTTTAGACTAAAACGGTTTGGTTTTTATGCTGGGTTTCCCATAATAAAAACGGCTGGGTTTTATCTGTTCCCATAAAAAATAGGTTGCGGTTTTGATATCTCACGCCCAAGGGCGAACATACTCTCAGGAGTTAGGGGTATCTCATAAACCTATATCGAGCAGACCTTAACACTTTACTATGTAGGGTTTTTAAGGTCTGTTTTATTATGGGTTTATACCATTATATTTTAATAGAAACAATTTGGAGGGTTTTCTATGAGTTATCAGGATTTTTGTAATCGTATGCACGACCTTGCAAAGCAGGGAAAAGCAAAAGTAATTTGCGGTATTGATAAAGACCGTGGGGAATATTATGCGGTTTTTGACCAAAGCAAAACGGTTGTCCGTATGGCTTTTGGTTCTTTGAAAATGACGGTAAATTACGGTTCTGGGCATTGTGCTCAGGTTGCGGTATAAGAGGGTTTTTGAGTATGAACGAATATGAAATTTACTACATTGATAAGTTATCAAACGAGGGTATTAGAACCACGGAATCTGGTAACACAATTGTGGATGCGTTACTGAATTTTTGGAAAGAACCGGATATGGTTTATTACAAGGAAAAAGACATAGAAATCACGGAAATAAAAAAGGTTGATGACAAATACTATTATAATACACAAACCGGGGAAATCACGGAAAATCACGACGAGGCTATGGAATGGTATCGTTCGGGAATTGAGGTGGAAATCTGGCGTAATGGTAAACGGGTTTTGTCGTGGGTTTACTGAAGTATAGGCGAGGTTTTTGATATGGAAATTAAGGATTTATTAAAACTATATCATTCTCACAAAGGAAATTGTTGCCGTTGCGGATGCGAGCTTTACGATAACGCAGGTTTTGGTCTTGGCTCGGTTTTCGTCCTTGACTATGACGGGAATTTTTACTGTGCAAATTGCGACGGTGATTTTATAGACAACGACGACCGCATATTTGAGGCGGAATTTTACGAATAAAAGAAGGGTTTTATACTATGAGTGAAATGGAATTTTACGGCATCATAAAGATGCTGGTTTATCTTGGGCTTTTGTTGTTGGGTTTAGCACTCGGCGACGGGATTTTTGAATTCACCTACGACCACTCGGAGTGGTTTAGGAATAAAGTTAATAAATGGTACGAGGGTTTACCAAAGTACGACGACGAATATGACGAGGAGGGGTTTTGATGGGTAAATCAAACATAAGATTATCGCCAAAGTATGGGCTTAATCCCACCATACCGATTTGCTTTTGGTGTGGGGAAAGCAAAGACGAAATCGCTTGTCTTGGGCGTATAGGGAACGCCAGAAAAGGCGAGGATTTTGAAGCACCAAAATATTCGGTAATTGATTTTGAACCTTGCGAGAAATGCAAGGAAGGTATGGCACTTGGGTTTTCTGTATTTGAAGCAACCGAAGAACCTAATGAGTTTTGTGATAGGGAAATACAGCCGGGTGTTTATCCTACGGGTAGAATGTTCGTTATTAAAAACGAAGTTGCCGACAAGGTTTTCCCGAAATCTGATAGGGTTTACGCCTCTCCGTTTACATATGATACCGAAGGGGCTTATGTGTGCCCAAAGATTTTCAATAGTTTTTTACCGAAAGGGTGTGATTTAGATGAGTAAATCAGAGGATTTTTCTTATGTAATCGGCGAGGGTTATTACGAAGTAACCTTCTATGCACCCAACGGGTGTAGGATAACTCGGTGTTTTGAGAATTATCACAAAGCAAGGGTTTTTATCCTGAAATTAAAACATAGTAAAAGATGTACCTTCGTTTCCAGCGCAGGGATTATTGTGTAAAAAGCGAGGTATGGTATGACAGAGTCAATAATAGCAACGCTTTTAGAGATATTAAAACAAAATGACGACATAACAATCAGCACTTATAGTAATGAATCTGTAAATTTTGTTATAAATAGGTTTTTAACTATATGGGATGAATATGCGGCAGGACGCATCATTTTTAACCCAAACTCTCATATCTATCAAGAGGAATACGGAGTTGGCAAGGTAATTATGTATAAGTTTTTAAGGGCGGTTTTTATCGACAGAGTATTAAACATAAAGGTTTCTGCTGGGTTTTACATAAATATAAACCCCGATGGAACGCAATACTCGTTTGGTATATGTCCCAAAAGTCTTACTCAAAGTATTCTTTGTCCTGAATACGAAGATTATCTTCCACATCCGAACACATATTATCACGACTTAGGAAGTGACTTTTGGGTAATATCCCGTTCTTTGAAAGACAGGAATTATAAACTCTCGATTTCTTTTATGTCGGAATTTGTGTCAGCATTACAGGTTTCGGATGCCGTTTTGTTTCAAAGATTTTTGCGTGATTTGTTTGTAGACAAAAAAGAACTACGGTGTGTGGTTCTGCCAACGGGGGAATCAATGACAGCATTAGAAGCAATAGATTGGTTATCTGTGCATCGTACTTGAGGGGAGTAAAACATATGAACTGGAAAATAAACAACGACGACTACCAATTTAATTTAACAGCAGGGGAATTAGAAGCCGTCCTTGAAGCAAGGGTTAAGGGTTCTAAAACAACCTTAAAAGAGATTTTCGAGAAAGGCAAAAACGAGGGTTTTTGGAACGGCTTTTGGGTCGGAACTCTTGTGTCTGGTTTCCTTGCTGTTTTCATATCATTTCTTTTTTACTTATTTTCAAAATAACAACCCCTCGGGTTTACCGAGCGCCGTTTGCAAGGAACGGGTTGTTAATATATCTATTGAGTTTTCATAGAGACCTCCAAAAAATATTTTCTCGGCGGTTCCTTGCATAGTAAAGAGTTTTTCATTTTTTCATCCTTCTTAATATAGTCGGTTTTCCGACAGCGAGGTTCGATTTATGGGTTCTTTGCTCCATTTCAAACCCGTAATGGCACGGTACGATTCCGTGGGGTATCAAGTTTCTTGCTAAAGCCAACTTGATACCTAACGCTCAGAAATTTATAAAGGGGGTTTGTTTATGACAAACATTTTAATCCAACCCGAAGGGGCTTGGGATTATTTCGAAAGGTTTTTGAAACCAGACGAGATGATTTTGATTGCAGAAAGACCTGAATATGGTATTCAGATTTTTATGAGCGAACTTAATAGCAGACCGTTAATCACGGTTTTGGAAGATGATTTTGTAGTTTATGAAGAAGAAGTCGTTAGCGAAAGCGACCTTATTGAAACAATAAATGAGGTGTTTGACGACTTTCTAACATCAAGGATTTTTGAAACTCTTGCGGAAATTGACGGAGATGTGCCGGAAACAAAAGACGAACCGCCTATGGATGACGAGGCGGCTTACCAACAGTTTGAAATTGACACAAGAGAGGAAGAACTTGATGACGCGGTTATTGAGTTTCTTGTTGTCGCCGCTGATTACATAAATGTATCAACGAGGGAGAACAAGAAAATGATAAGGGATATCAAAGAGGCTTTTCTTAAATACCTATATGAGAAACATAACCTCGAAATATACAGACCAATGTTTTTAATAGACGATAAAACAGGAGAGGAATTTTTTGAGGAATATCCCTACGAATGTTTTATATAACTATAACCCCTCTAAAATATTTGCCCGCCGCCGAAATTGGTATTCGGTGACGGGTTGTCCGCAATGGCTCAACCTCCACGTGGTGCGGATGGGTAACGCTAATAGAGTACATTAATAAGGAGGGTTTTTGTATATGGCAAAAATCACAATTGCTGGTAACGCAGCAGTAATCACTTCATCAATCAAAATGGAGGACTTAAAGACAGCGAAGAAGTATCGCCCCGAGGCTCTTGTACTGAAGGGCGGGGAAGACGGCAAAGAGCCTATCTTTGCGGTTGATGTTGCTTGTCAGGGTTCTCTGAACCAGTACGGTATCACATTTGACAGCGTAGCAAACGACGATAGCGGAAACGCTTCAGTAACAATCGCTATTGCTAACAAGGGTGATGATGTTAAGGAAGCGTTTGCTGACGCCGCAGGTGTTGCAATCAACAACCTTAACAAAGTCGAAGCTCAGCTTCTTCTTGCTCTTGAGGAAATTGATGCTGATAAGGCTGCGGTTATGGAGAGCATTACTGTAATCGCTTAATCGGCATTACGTAACGAGGCTGCGAAAGCAGCCTCACAAATCTACTAAAATATTTTTTTAACAAAGGAGAGTCATTATGATTAGAGTCACAGTAGGTAATAACGTAAAGAGAGAGGTAGTTATTGTTCCTGAGAACACTACACTTCGCACAGTTCTTGAAGATAACGGTATTGATTACACAAGAGGTATGCTTCAGCTTGATAGCAGCCCGCTTGCACCCGGCGACCTTGATAAGAGTTTTGCAGATTTCGGTATTGCTGATAAGTGCTTCCTTATCAATGTTGTAAAGGCTGACAACGCCTAAATCTTCCAAGCCCGTCGCTCGTCGGCGGGCTTTACTATGGGAGATTGGCGGAATGGGCAGACGCACAAGACTTAAAATCTTGTAAAGGGAACTTTGTGAGGGTTCAAGTCCCTCATCTCCCATTTCACTATTTTAAAGGAGGTTTTTGTGAATGTTTAGGCAGACAGTTTGTGAGACTGGCTTGACCTCGGGAATTGCTAATGAGTATTTTCAAAGCATCAATGGCGTAAATTATGACGGCGATAATTCATTTGTCGCTACGCTGAGGGCTTTACTTGCCAATAGAATTGGTGACGGGTATTTAAATTATAGATTATCAAGACATAACGCAAGTTATTCTGATTTATCAAAAATGTCCGTTAATACCGTTAGAGGTTTCTTTAGCGGGGAAGAGTCGGCGATAGCGGATTGTTCAAATACAATCTCATTATATGAAATCAGTAATATGACTTCGGAGGGTAAAGAATTATTTACCAAGAAATTTGCTCAGGCGTTTCCGGGATACGAAAGGTTGGAAAAGGTTACTGACTTTTTCCAGAATGCGTTTTTCGTATTATGTTTTATTAACCCGGAACTTAAGAGTGTCATTCTTATCACAGAACAACTTGGTTATCAGAAATATCACTACTTACAGTGTGCAACAGTCGCATTTTTCCCGTGGTATTTTTCAGCAAGCGAGGGTATATCTGAAGATGAGATGGCTCTTATTAGTTCGCTTAGAGAAAAAACGGACGAAAAATATCTGAGCGCTATTGCAAAAATTGCAGAACAGTATAATTTCCGAGAGATATTTATTAAGTCAAAACTTTTGGGTTTTGAAAATAGATTTGCGGATTATGAAATAAGACGCTCAACAAATGATATTGAACGATTCGAAGCTGATATCGAAAATTATTACCGTTCAATAAGCGATAGATTATCACGAATAAACGAACTTAATATAAGAATACTCGGACTTCAGGCAAAGAAGGCTGGTAATTCTGATGATTCAGAATTAATGGAATATTTCTTATCAAATAAAAACTTGGTTCTTCAGGACGTAAGCGAGAGTGAGTTATCCTTCTGTGTAAATGGATATCTTTCTGCTTGGGACGAAGAAGCCGCTGAAACATACATAAACAACCGTAGTTCTATATGGTATATGACACGCGAGTCCTTTACAGAAAAACAAATATATAGGTTTTTGAAAGCAGTTTTCTTAGACAGAAAATTCAAAATCAGAACTTGTTCGGCATTTATATTTGACACACAAAGAGCAAGTGTTACTGCTCGTTCTGGATATGATTTTTCTCATATACAAGAGTGTAAGCAAAGTATTGCCAATCCGCATCTTTATCATTTCCATTGTATGGGTGACAATGAGAGGATTTGTGTAGAGGCTTTAAGAAATCAGGATTATATATTTGCGTTTGAACAGGTAATAGCATCAAATGCAAGTTTGAATTTCCACGACAGCCCAGTTACAACAAGGTTTGCTGGCGATTTATTCCGTTCAAGACGTACACTCGAATGTATTGAACTTCCGGACGGAAATATCGTAAGTGTAGCACGAGCTATTGAAATACTTGATAACGAAGAAAGGACTGAGGAAAATGGCGAAGATAATTAAATTAACCGACGAGTATAAAGGCGACATCCTTGATAAATTCAAAAAATTTATCGAGGAAATAAAAATGGCAGACGGTAAAATAAACTTCACCGATACATTTTCGTTGCCAGAACGGAAAGCAACTTTGCTTTTTTCCGAAAAAGCCTGGATTAAAATGCATCGTCTCGTATCCCATTTCGATAAAGAGGTTGCGTGGCACGGAACCGCAAGACGAGGTGAGGATGGAAAAGATGAATATATTATTGATGATATTTTCGTCTATCCGCAGGAAGTTACCGGTGCAACCGTAAATACAGACCAAAAGGAATATCAGGAGTGGCTTTATGGTCTTGAGGATAATGTATTCAACAACCTTCGTATGCAAGGTCATTCCCACGTCAATATGGGAACAACCCCGAGTGGCGTTGATATTACACATCAGGAAAAAATTATTGAACAACTCGACGACAGTATGTTCTATATTTTCTTGATATGGAATAAAAAAGACGAAAGAACAATCAAAATATATGATTTTGCAAAAAATGTTTTGTTTGAAACAGCAGATGTTAATATCGTGGTTCTTGAAGAAGATATAGGAATTATATCGTTCATTGAAGACGCAGACGATATGGTAAAAACAAAAACATATACGAGTTCATACGGAAAACAGGACGAAAAGAAAAGTACAACACCGTCAAGTTCTTCAAAAGATAACAAAGATAGCAAAGAGCTTGAGTTATATGAGGGCGGAAAACGCAAAGGGCGTCGCCGCGAAGAAGATGATGAACTTTCAGAGTATGAAAAAATGTATAAATACGGGAGCGGTTTTAATAGCGGTTATCCGTTTGATTATTAATAAAAAGGGGAGATACATATGACAAGACAGGAATATTATGAGCAGACCGAAACTCTCTGCGATATTATTGAAGTAGCCAGCGAGTATGGTCACTGGGCTGAATCAATTGTGAACGAAGACAACTATTATAGTTGTGTTAATTCCGACCTCTACGATATGGTCACAGATGGTGGCTATGACTGGGAAGAAGTCAGAGAGTATCTTGACAACATTCCTACGGGTTATGAACTCTATACTTGTGACGGATGGCTCTGTTATGAACCCGTAAATATGACCGTTGAGGAAATCAGAGACGACCTTTTTGACTATCTCTGGGAAAATGGTTATATCGACGAGGAAGACGAAGAAAATGAAGATTCTCCAATTGATATTGATTATGATGAAGAACTTGAAGACGTTCTTTATGATGATGCTTGTGATTTCAGTGCGGGTGAAACCATCTCGATTGATGTGCTGATGGTTGCTGCTCACGCAGAATTTCAGGAAATACAGACAAAACGTGAAAAAGAACAGAAGAAACTTAATGAGGCTTTCCAGGTTTTAACACTTGGTGAATAACGGGGGTAAATATAATGAATTTAAGCAAATCTTATGATTTTTTTCAGCCGGATAAAGACACATCTATGATACACATAGTAGGGTGTGGTTCGGTCGGTTCAACGCTTGCGGAAAATCTTGCAAGATGTGGAGTAACAAGGTTTACCCTTTGGGATTTTGATACAGTAGAACCTCACAATATTGTTAATCAGATGTTTACTCAAAAAGATGTCGGCAAAACAAAGGTCGAGGCTCTTCGCGATATCATTATTGAGATAAATCCTGATGCAACAGAAACAATTAAGCTTAAACCCGAGGGTTGGAAGGGCGAAATAATGTCCGGGTATATCTTCCTTGCGGTAGATAGTATTGAGATACGCAAGGAAATTGTTGAGAAACACTTAACAAGTTCATTCGTTAAGGCAATCCTTGACTTCAGAACCCTTCTCGAAGGCGCACAGCATTATGCCGCTGACTGGTCTGTCTATAAAGATAGACAAAACTTGTTGAAAACTATGCAGTTTTCACACGAAGAAGCCGCAGAAGAAACCCCTGTATCGGCTTGTGGTGTAACGCTTGGAGTCGCAACAACCGTAAGATTGATTTGCGCACTTGGCGTAAACAATTATATAAACTTTGTAAAAGGTAATGGACTGTGGAAGTTTGTTCAGATAGACGGTTTCCACGGTATTCTTGATTGTTTTTAAGGAGTGATTACTATGTCATTAACGGTATCTCAAAACGCAAACGAGAACGATATCTTGAATGGTATGGTTGCAGACAGGCTCGCCGAAGACTGGAATATATTTGTAAAAGAACGGACGTTTCAATATATTCGTGGGGCGGATATGAAAGACTGGAATTTTGTACGTCTTTCATATGAAATCACAATAAAAAATGAAATTGCGGAAATGTTCTTAGATGAAAGAATTGTTTTATCCAACGAAGAATGTGTGTTCTTGTTAGACAAGGACAACATACTTGATTTTTTGTATCAAGGTTGGTTGGATTCTGATTTTTCGATACAAGATGTTCTCCGCGATTGCATTAAAGACACAATACAGTTATTTGTTTGTAATAAAAACGAGGGTATTGAAAATGGATGATATGAATACAATTTTTACACGAGATGAAGCCGCTAATATAGTGGAAAAGTTCGAAGAAGTGTTAATTGAAAACAATATCTGTGTACCAAGTCCAGAAGATGATGAAAGAGAGCCCGATGATATGATTGGGCTTTACGGAACAGTCTATTTTGGACTCGTAGATTACGTCGAATCCAAGATAAAAGATATCCTTGAAAGATATAAGAATGGTGAAGATGTGGTCACTGAAATGTTTTATTATTGATGTTAATATTTTTAACATAAATTAAGCTATAATGCGATAGTATTTCAATTATTTTGAATACGCTTTTGCTGTTAGCGGAAGTAACAACTTGAGAGGATGAGAGACGGCACCGAGATGGAAGCTGTGCATCCCGGATGGCAGGTCATCAGATTTTTGGAACACATTTTTCTTGAATTGTCAAGTTAAATCTTAACAATTTTAAAATAATTTATCCAAAACTCTACCAACTCACCGTAGTTTCGCCATCTTACCACACGAGAAAGTAACGATTACGACTGGTAAGAAAGCGTTAATGCATCCCTCAGGACGCAGCGAAGGGAAAGCTACATAAATTAAGATTATAGCGTAAATATAAGGGAGGTTTTGTTAAATGGTTTATTTAACTACAAGACTTAATAAGCAAACCCACCAGATGTCGCTTGAAGAGTTGATGTTTGGTACAAGCACTCCGGTTCCTACCGGGTTTAATGTTCAGGGTACAAGCACGAGGACGGTTTGTGTAAATAGTATACCCGAAAAGTATCTTGAAAAGCTTAACAGACAGCTTTTAATCAGAACCTTGTATGATTTTAACCGTAAGTACAAGGATTTAAGAGAGAAGCCAAGGAAAGAGCTGTATCGTGAGTTCCATATACCCAAAAAGAGCGGTGGTTTAAGAAAAATTGATGCTCCGGAACCGGAACTTATGGACGCCCTACGTGAATTAAAAGATATATTTGAAAAAGAGTTCGGTGTATTATATCATACATCGGCTTTTGCTTATGTAAAGGGCAGATGTGCCGTAGATGCCGTAAAAAAGCATCAGGCAAATGAGTCCAGATGGTTTGGAAAGTTTGATTTATCAAACTTCTTTGGCAGTACCACACTTGAATTTGTAATGAAAATGTTTTCTCAGGTTTTCCCGTTTTCTGAGATTGTTAAACTCGAGATGGGAAGAGAAGCGTTGGAAACGGCTCTTGAACTTGCATTTCTTGACGGTGGTTTACCGCAGGGAACTCCGATTTCGCCACTTATCACCAATGTAATGATGATTCCTGTTGATTATAAATTAACAAAAACATTAAGCGACTACGAAAAACAAAAATATATTTACACAAGGTATGCTGATGACTTTATAATCTCATCTAAATATGATTTTGACTTTAAAAAGATTGAGAGTTTGATAAAGTCCACTCTTGCAGAGTTTGATGCGCCGTTTACCATTAAGTCCCAAAAGACAAGATATGGTTCTGCAAATGGTTCAAACTGGAATCTTGGAGTAATGCTTAATAAAGACGGGAAAATCACCGTTGGTCATAAGAAAAAGCGTCAGTTTAAGGCAATGGTAACATCATATGTACTCGATAGGAAAAACGGTATGGAGTGGGAACGTACTGATGTTCAGGTTCTTGACGGGTATCGTAATTATTACAAGTCCGTAGAGGGTAATTGTATTGATGATATCGTTAAAAAAATCGGCGATAAGTTCGGTGTTGATGTCTTTGCACTTTTAAAAGCCGACTTAAGGAAATAAATAATTAATAATAAATAATAATGTAATTGTATTCAGGTTTTTTGAGTACGCTTTTGCTGTCAGCGAAAGTAGCAATTTGATGAGACGAGATAGTACACACGGAGGACGCAACAAATCCAGATGAGAATCATTTAGATATAATTATTTACATTTAATTTTCTTACTTGGATTAAGAATACTCTTTTTCCCTGTATTATCAAGACTTTTTCGTCTGACTCTATATCGAATTTCTAATGTTACGAGTTAATCTACATCAACTTTATCTAAGTTATCCCGATTGGATTTAACGGGTTTCTTTTTTGATTATTATTTATTCTTTAGTTAGAGATGGTATTTCTCTTTACAACAGAGGTCTCACAACCCTTGATATATAAGGGTTTTTAGAATGATTTACAACCTTGGTGGTTGTAAAAGTAATAAGAAAGGTTGTTATTATGGACGAAAATAACTGCGCAAATATTATTGTGTGTCTCAGAGATATTAACGGCAAGAGAACAAAACATAAATTTGATTATTTTACAGAAGCATATATGTATTTTTACCGCTGTATACAAAGAAAAGAAGAAGAGGAAGAAATACTATATGTTACAGTCGACGGTGCGTGCGTGTATTCGTCGATTACTGACGGGCTAATATTCTATGAAGACCTCATAGGATTTTTTGCATAATTAACTAACCCATAATGCAGATTGGTTTTTAAACCGTGTGATGTTATCAGGAGTGCTTGTAGGGGCTTTATCCTACAGAACTATTGTGCAATATAGAATTAGATTTAGATTTAGTAATGAAGTACATACAACGGAGTGCACGTCCAAAGGTATGGGCACAACTCTTAATCATCACACAGTAGTGTTTATTAACTCCTTTTGCTGTTAGCGAATGGTTAGAAACGGTAGCTATGCTTAATTTTGAAGAACCGTCTTCGAAAGAGAGTTGGCGAAGTGCGCACTTTTTATTCTCAAGTTCCGAGTCGGCTTTTCGTGCTTTAAGCACTCAAGCCACTACGGAACATAAGAATAAGAAAGACGCGCAACTCGCCACACCTCTTCGAAGACCGTTCTTCCAAAATTAATCAATGCTTTCCGTAAAACGTCACCTTGAGGAACAACTCCCAAGGAACCGTTTTAGATTATGGGTAACAGGTAAACAATAAGGGGAGGCTTTATTACTATGACAAATAGAGAGATAGGAATAGCGGATTATTTATGTTGTTCCTGCAATGAAAGAGTTCCGGGTAAATCAGAATACGGACACGCGGTTTATTGTGCAAAGCGTATGGACGATACCGACGAAAGTTGTCCGATTATAAAAGCTGCCCTGGATAAGTACAGAGATAAAGCGGAATGCGATTATGACTGCGAAAATTGTGTACTTGTTTTTAGAGAAGGCGGCGATGACTTTTATGAGTATTGTGTAAAGACGGGGGTGCCATTTTAATTATGATGTTAGAACAAAGGGTTCAGTCAGCTATTGAGAAAATAACCGATATAACCGGTGTGGCTTTTGTGCTTTATGTCCCGAATGCCGGAGACACTAATTATTATTGGAATACTAAGAATTTGAATAGTTTAATTGATAAGGATTCAAGGAAAATAAAAAGTAGTTTATTAAATCAGTGTGGACGATTTAAGTGTATAACTATTGACAGTGCTAATGATTATACTTGTGATTCTTGTTCAAATGAAATGTATGAAAGGCTTTTGACTGGCTTATATATCGGCGCATCCAAGTTTCGCAATGATGTTGGCGATAGAATCACTGACATCGACTTTCTAATAGGGGATTGTGGGTTAGACCGAAATGAAATAGATGGTTTTTGTTGTATATTATTTGCGCTTGCGGCAATTAGTAAAGAAGAATATAACAAAGTGTGTCTGGGGGTGGACTTATTATGATATTAACAGATAAAGAATATAGCGTAATAAACAGAATTGCAGACGCCTGTAAAATGGACTGGTTTCTTATAGGTCAAGACGAAATCCGTGGCGATTATGTATGCGACCTTGAATCTCAGACGGAAATGAGTTTAAGAGATGGAATATTACAGTTATGCGAGGGTATTGTGAGCGACCAACACCTCATAGACTACTGTGATATCACACAGGAAGAAATAGATTTGTTCCATTGTGTTCTTGTAAACCTTGGTTTGGAAAATAACTTTGAACTCGGTGATAAAACAGTCGTTATATCACAACCAGTAATTAATATACAGAATATAGATTTCTTTGACGACCTCGAGTATGACTGCTGGAACTTATTTAAACAGTATCTCGGCGCCTTTGATATTCAAATCGTGCCGGAAGAAGACGGTGATTATGATGATATAGACTTTTCTATTGCAAAGGAAATTCAGGAAAAGGTTTTGGAAATCATAGAAAATGGTGGTATAAAACTTGAGTTTGATTAACATCGGGAGGAATGTAAATGACTAATCAAGAAGCATATACCCATATAAAATCAAGACTTAAAGAATATATACAATGCACAGATGATAATATTGCTTTATATACGGCTCTTAAAGCACTGGAAAAGCAAATACCGCTTCATACACGACTCTTAAATCATTTGAAAAGCAGATACCAAAAAACCAAAAATAATATTAGGAGGAATAAGTGATATGAAGGACATAACTATTACAGTTTTCCCGTTTGTATCTCAGACGGGTAGTCTAAAGGTGCCAGATGAGCTAAAAACCAGAGAAGAAATCAAAGACTATATAGACGAACATTGGGATGAAATTGATTTCGAACCCCGTTACCAGGCTGATTTTGATTACTCTGGTGCAGACTACGATTTTTATGATTGAGGTATTAATATGAAACAATGTAAATTTCTTGACAAAGAAAATCACGAAGTACACGGCGGCATCATAGATGACGAAGGCAATATTATTTGCGGATGTTGCGGTGGTTTAATAGAAGCAGATGAGATAGGTGATGACGAAGATGCGACTCACCGTATCTTAGAGGTTTATGATACTTGGGTAGACCTAAGCTCCGAGATTTGCGGAGATGATATTGATTTTGATTCCGGATACGGTTTCTAAACAAATGCTTACAATGTAGATTGGTTAATACATATTGGTTTTTTAACCACTCTTGTTGGTTAGCGAGAGTTCAACAATGGTAGCTATGCTAATTTCTAAAATTAGTCACTGCAATGAGCCAGTCCGAATCCATTACTTGATTCGCCAACTACCAACTTACCGTGCTGACGCACGGTTGCCTTGGTAAGTTGGACGAAATCAAAGTAAAGATTCGAGACACGGCTCCATTGCAGTATAATTTTGAAATTATCAATGCATAAGTAATTAATTACTCCCTGGATGGTAAGCCTCCTCCCCGAGGAGCTAACCATCCATCTGTAATTAAATTAGATTGTAAGTATGCTCATAATGTAGATTGGTTAAATACATATTGGTTTTTTTAACCGCTCTTGTTGGTTAGCGAGAGTTCGACAATGGTAGCTATGCTTAATTGATTTCCGAAGCCCACTTTGCTCCGCACCCGTTACGCGACACGGTTCCATAGCCTGTACAATTTATTAGATAAATTGTACAGCATAGAAAACCGTGTCAGCGAAACTTGTTCGGAGCAAAAGGGCTCAGAAACAATTAATCAATGCCCGGTACTTAATTTATTACAGGCCGCCGGGCTGCCTAATTCCGTTCCACAGGAAACGGCAGCCCTCTCCGCCTTCACAATAAATTAATTAGATTATGAGATAAAATAAAAGGGAGAGAGGTTTATGAGAATCGACAGATACGATACCGATATTTCAACTCTTGATGACTTAATATCTTTATTAGTTGACAGATGTGTAGTTTTATTTTGTAACACCAGAGAAGAACGAAAAAGGGTTTTACTCACGCTAACCCGATATGCTGGTGTATCACACCCGAGGATATTTCCGGGAGACTATGAAAACTACGAAAGACATACTTGTAATAACGAGCAAGCAGACGATATGGATTTTCCTTGCGTTCGCTTGCATCAAAGAAGGGAAGGAGATTCTCCTGACGCCAGAACGCCAACATATTACACCGTAAGTTGTTGTACCGGGAGGAGTGAGAACTGGAGTCGTATTACTTATGACGAGGTGTATTTTCTCTTTGAACAAGACGCGCAAATAAATATACGAACAGAGGATGAATTATGTCAATTCTTATTTAGTTAACAAGAATAAGTAAAACAAACAAATATGGATGGGTTTAAGGGAAATCTTACCCCATCTTCCAGTATGGTGTTGTCGACGCACCCTCGTTGAGTTTAGCTCTCGTTGTAGGTACGAGAAGCACGATACACCTCTCAATGCGATTCCTGACTTCCAAATTGTATTGATGTGTCCCAAAGCGTGGAAAAGCCTACTAATTTAAACCGGAGGTATTGCAATATGAACACGCTATTTCGTACGGGTGATTATATTAAAGGGGTTAATAATGGTTATAGTATCACAAACCAATATATGCGTTGTGCAATTGTTCTCAATGGTGATATTAAAAAAGATTATCACGTTATGATGTCAATCCGTGTGATTGACCACGATGATGAGCGTTATATTGGCGAGGAATTTAAGGTTGAGAATGATGATAATTTGTTTTGTTTGATAGACAACGCTTTATCAAGTGAAGATATTTGTTCAAATGAAGAACTTATTGATTTTATAAATAACTCCGTAACATAAAACCCATATTTCATAAAAATAAGGAGGTAGAAAATGGCTGTAAGCGAAAAAGAGAAGACCATTCATATTATGGTCACAAGTCTTTGTAAGAGAAACTGTAGATACTGTTGTAATAAGCAGTATAACCTAAACGATATTCCCTATGTAACAGATGATGAGTTACGGAACGCACATACGATTCTTTTAACAGGCGGAGAGCCTTTTGCTTTTACCGACCCTTGTGAAATTGCAGCATATTATAAGTCTCGTTATCCAAACATTCGTAATGTATATGTGTATGGAAACGCAACAGAAATTGTTGAATATCTTTACAGACACATAGGCGCCACGTTTGCAGATATTGACGGAATTACCGTGTCAATAAAAAATGATTTAGATAAACGGGTATTTGGTAACATATTAAACGATAAAAGAATTAAAAACTTGCGTAGTAACTGGTTGTTTGTGTTTAATAAACTGATGCCGACAGAAACAGGCGATTTTAAAGTCATAGCAAGAGAGTGGCAGGAATCTTTTATACCTGACAATAACTCAATATTCCGTAAAGCGTAGGAGGGGAAATCGAGTTGATAAAGTATAGACCACAAAGAGGAAGTCTTTCCGATGCAATGAAAGAATATCGAGAATTTTTCACAATTGATGAGATGTTTGATTATGTTGTTCGAAAATATGGGGACGGAATACTCTTTACAAAAGCAGATTTGTCTATTGGTGAGGATTTAGGTGAAGATGAACGCATTGGTTGGACAAATTCACATCATATTTTAACAAATCGTAGTGGAGATAGGGATTTTATTAAAATGTATGGGGTGCCTCAATGTGTAGGCTGGTGCTCTATAGATTAATTATGCACATTCGTTCAACGGTAGGACACTCCCGGAAGGGGAGAAGAAACCAGTTCGACTCTGGTATGTGAGACGGAGAGTCCACACGCTCAAAGTTAGGTAGGTTATTGTGTGGGAATAACCTACCGAAATCTATATGGATAGTGGCGGAATAGGTAGACGCTTAGTACGTAAGGTGAAGATGAAGGTCGAACAGCGCTGGACTGACGAGTCCCTTACCGCAGTACCACCATACAAGGTGCAAATCCTTGTCTATCCAAAACGGGTCTACGTCTTACGCTTCGTTGGATACATTAAGGGAACGAGCTGTGGCAAGCAGGCACTAACTGCTACAGTGAAGGTAATCAGGCTTCACTTTTAAATGAGAATTAAATGGTGCTGAACAAAGGATTAGCCTTTCGGGAACTTGCGGTTAACAACAGTTCTGTTTATGAGTTTCGATGCCAGTGTACAGGGTGTGCCAGCTCACAATATACGCCCGAGTAGTTTAAGTAAAACAAACGGTGGATTTTTGCCCCCTTTGCCGCCGTAATACATATCAGTCCAAGTCTGGTCTCGGGTACCAGATGGGTTGATAAACAACCCACATAAGCATCACCCCTCACTAAAAATATTATTCCCACCACCCGGTACTTTAGGTATTGTTGCACAAAACATACATAACAATGTGTAATTGGTTTTTGAAATAAGCAATGTTTCTACAATGATGCTTGAAGTGGAATCACGTGAAAGCCGGGGAACTCCAGGGAGACTCCCTGCTCGGTAGGTTGTGCTACCACTATTTCAGACGGGTAAAACCCATCCTTATGAGCAATCAATATTTGGGCTTTACAATAGTATTACTATAGGCGACGGGTTCCGTCTTCCCTTCGCCGGTTTTTTTATTCATAATGCAGATTAGTTTTAAGCCGTGTAAAATGGTTAGGTGTCTTCCGTTTACCCTGTATTCGGGGTAAAGCCTAACAAGATTACATATTAAAGTTTGAAACTCCTTTTGCTGTTAGCGAACGGTTAGAAACGGTAACTATGCTTAATTTTGAGAACCGTCTCCCTAAGAGGAACGGCGGACTACACTCCATCCTCATTCATAACCAAGTTGGCTTTTCGTGCTTTAAGCACTCAAGCCACTTGAGTATATGAATGAAGATAGGAGTGTTTACCGCCGACTCCTCTATGGGAGACAGGTTCTTTCCAAAATTAATCAATGCTACTGTGAAATCATTCTCCTGGTTAGCCTTGACGAATGATTCAGATTATGAATAAGGAGAGGAAATATGAATGAAACCCAGATTCTACAGTTTATAAAAAGATTTCAGCATCCATACACACTCGTGTTATTCACACGTGGGTGTTGTTATTGGTTTGCTACAATTCTGTTTGAAAGGTTTTATGACTATGGAGCAGAGATAATGTATGCTCCTATAGAAAATCACTTTGCAGTCAGGATAAACAAGGAGATTTACGATATTACTGGTAATATTACAGAGTCTTCTATTTATACACAATGGGTAAGATGGTGCGATTTTGACGACGAACTTGAAAGAAAAAGAATCGAACGTGATTGTATCTTATTCTTACCATACGACTAAATCATCAGAGCTATAATGTAATTGTATTCAGGTTTTTGAGTACGCTTTTGCTGTCAGCGAAAGTAACGATTTGATGAGTGGAGAAAGGCACACCCCCAGGACGAACGCCATCCGCGGGACGGTACTTCTCGAATCAAACTATCCCCAACACCGTCAGGAAAATCAGGTGTGTTAAGGAAAACAAGGCATACTTACGTAACAAAATGCCAGTTTCCAAGCAAGAAACAAGGGAAATAAGAGCTGCGGACTCATCAGAGGACATCGCCTCAAGTATCCTGCAGGCGACGTATTCCAGCTCCCGGAACAGCAATCACTCTATTAAGATTATAGCACTAAAAGACTAAAGGAGGATTTTAAATGTCAATGAGGTATTACGCCTTTGATGATTATGGTTTGGTTTTTAATATCAATCATATGAATTTACTCGCATCCGCTATATGTAATGATTTTTCTCAGGAAAAATGGGATAACGACCGTGATTATGTGTATGATTGCATAGACGAGGTACGTTCGTTATTTGAAATTGAATATGTGCCTGAGTTTTCTGGCGAGTGTTTCCCGCTAAATGATGATGGTACAAACAACTATAGCAATAGCGACATAATAACATATCTCGACGGGGATGAACTTTGGTATATGCCGTCTAACAGATATCCGGTATTATTTAAAGCGGCTTATAATTGTATGTCAGATTTAGTTTCTGAATTTAAGAAATGTTTTGTGGAATATTTACCACTTGATTTCGATTATAGAACTAACATAAAACATATTATCGGAACTTATTATGGTTAAAAGCAGCACCCCAAATATATAACTGGAAGGGAATCGGGGCGTATTATTACGCCTCGGTTTTCTATATTTTCAAAAAGGAGAGCACGATTATGGAAAAAGAAAATATGCTTAGGGTTTTAAAGGTTGAACCATTGAAACACCCGGAAGTAGTGACAATCGCAAATAACCTTGATAGCTTACAGGATGCGGTTGATGGGTATATTGAGTTTATTTATCCGGAAGACGGCGTGGTTATTATGGTTAACGAAGAGGGAAAGATTAACGGGTTGAGAGGAAATAGACGGTTTTATGATGATATTCTTGCCGGGGTTTTCTACGTTATCGGTGATGGCAACGACGGAGAATTAGTATCATTACCCGAAGAAAAAATCAAACAGTATACAGAATTATTCTATGAACCCGAATATATCTCACAAGAAGAGGTCGAGAGTAAGGTCGACACCTCTGCTTTTTGGTTTTAGGAGGTATAAACGATGTCACATTTTACAGTAGGGATTATTACCCGTGATGAACCAACGTTATCTGATATTACTTTTATTCTTGAGCCGTTTGATGAGAACAAAGAAGTAAGGCATATTATAACCAAACAGAAAATAATAGACGAGGTTAGGCGCGATATTACCGATTATGCAAACAGTTCATATAAAGAATACTTAACAAACCCAGAAGAATATGTGAAAAAATATGGCAGTAACGAAAATCATATTAAGTATATCACCGAGGAATTTCCCCAAAAGCTCAATTGGACGGATGAAGAGTGTTATCTTGACGGAATTAAATATTATGAACAGGAAAACATCTTACCTAACGGAGATATAATTTCACATTACAACCCGCTTTCAAAATGGGATTGGTGGGAAGTAGGTGGTAGGTGGAATGGTCTTATACAAACTTCTCACGGCGCAGTTAATAAATCACCCGTAAGTGATATTACAAATCTGTTTGATGAGAAGATTTATAAGAACGCAATTCGTTATTGGGAACTTAAGGTAGAAGAGCGTGAACAAAACGAAGAAGATAAAGAGTTCCTGAAAGATTACCACGATTTCTGGAATAAGGAATACTATTTGACATACTACGGAGATAAAGAAACATATGCAAAATGCCAGGCCACATTCTCTACATACGCTTATATAGATATTTACGGAGAGTGGCACGGCAAAGGAGATATGGGTTGGTGGGGTATGTCCAACCAGGAAGAAGACGCGGAAGCAAAGTGGGCGGTTTCTTATGCGCAAATGCTCGAAGAGGCGAAGGCAAATGGGTACTGGCTCACGATTGTAGATTGCCATATTTAGGAGGGTGTAATGATGCGTTCGAAAAAATGTATGCCTGTGGCAAAAGAAATCACAGACAAAAGAAAGATTGAATTATTTGATAATTTGCTAGGCTGGATTTCTGACCACGTCAGAACGGATGTGGAACTAATCGGTAAAATGCAGAGGCTTGGTTTTACAGACGAGGAAATTCAGTACGAGGTCGGAACCGATAACGCAACCTGGAAAGAAGTGTATGAGCTACAGGAGTTAGTACATAAATCATTTAGTTAATCCGAAAAGAGGACAATATGAACAGAGAACAGAAAAGAAAGCTTGAAAGGTCGGCTCGTAAGGGCGGGCTTTCCGCTAACAAGGCGAAATTATACGCAGAAATAATGGCAAACGCAGATGAGATAAGAAAGAACGGAGCGGGTCAGGTATCTCCGTCGCAAGATATTCCCGAAGGCACAAAAGTTAAGCTGAACGTTGAGCTTATTAAATCCAGACAAAACTACGAAAGGATGTCACAAAAGTACCGTGAGTTAATCGAGTCTGAAGAAATTAGCCCGAATAAATACACGGCTCACGTAGAGGCTAGTAATATGATTAGCCTCGTTGAACTTCCGAACTGGCTTTTCTGGAGCGGCGATTTAATTATTTGTGAAGATGAATAACGCAAAAATCACTAAATAAGGTGGTGTAATTATGAAAGATGGTGTGTTTGAGCGCGGAGATATTATATGCGGTATTGCGGATAACGGATACGGCGTTACTAACGAAGATATGTTCGAGGCGTTAGTAGTATGCCCGGATACATATGTCGAGTATGAGATGACTGGGTATGAAACGAACAGGCCAGAGACAAGCGAAATGACTATCAAAGTCCTGAGACACTCCGACAAAGATTATATCGGCGAACAGTTCGATGTACATAATTCTACCCGTTTATTTAAATTAGTACCAGAAATTGATTATGGTGTTGTAAAATCAGAACGGGAGTTAAGGGAATTTTTACTTATTTAAAGAGGAGATTATAATGGAAAAGATGTTTGATAAATTAGATAGTGTAGGCGGCCAGTTTAGGCCTAATTGTTTTGCATATAACAAAAACGGAAGAACAAGAGCGGAAAAATGCAGATGTCTTGTAGAGGCAGACTGTGTTGGGTGTAGGTTTTTTAAGACTAAATATCAATACGATATGGATGCTGTAAAGGCAAAGCTGCGCGCCGCTCAGTTAAAAGCAAGGGCAATAAAAAAGCAGTCAGCATAAACTGTTGGAAATATAAACACCCAGAAAACCCAATTGTATAAAGGGTTTATGGGGTGCGTGATGAGATACTATAATGATAATCTCTCGATAGGAGGTGAGTAAGATGGTTTATCTTGATAATGCAGCAACGACACAACCAGACCCGGCAGTTGTCGAAGAAATGCTACCGTTTTTTCGGGAAGCATATGGAAATCCGGGTACACTTTATCAGCTTGGAAGAGAAGCAAGACAGGCTGTTGATTTGGCTCGTGAACGTGTGGCATTATTTATCGGAGCAAAACCAGAGCAAATAGTTTTTACTTCGGGGGGAACCGAAGCAAATAATATGGTTTTTTACTCGTTGCGTAATTATTTGCACAAACAAAACAAAACTCATATTATCACATCAATGACGGAACACGACTCTGTTTTTAGAACAGTTAATGAAATGTGTATAAAACACGGTTTTTATTCATCATTTATAAAGCCAAACATAAACGGTGTGGTTTTAGCTTCTGAAGTCCAAAAGGAAATTAAGCCGAACCTTACAGGAATAGTATCCGTAATGCATACTAATAATGAAACCGGAGCGGTGAATCCGGTCGCAGATATAGGAAAGTTATGTGGGAACAACGGAATACTTTTCCATACCGACTGTGTGCAGGCAGCAAGTTCATCACGGTTAAATGTAGATGAGCTTTGTTGTGACTTCCTTTCAATATCTTCTCATAAGATATATGGGTGCAAGGGAGTGGGTGCTTTGTATGTTAAAACACCAGAGTTAATACGTCCGTTAATAATCGGTGGTTCTCATCAGGAGTTTGGTTTACGAGGCGGAACTGAAAACGTGCCTGGAATCGTAGGCTTTGGTAAGGCTTGCGAACTCGCAAACGAATGGATTGATAAAGCAAACGAAAAGTATGGAGTTTTAAAAGAAGCTTTTTATGAAGCTCTATATAAAACCCTAGACAAAGATGGCTTTGCAGATATAATCCACATTAATGGAACTGGAATTACAGAAAGCGGCAAGATACTTAATATCAATTTTGATGGTGTAGACGGCGAAACATTACTTTTAATGCTTGATGCCGCCGGGATTTGTGTTTCCGCAGGTTCGGCTTGCAGGAGTCACGAACAAGAGCCAAGCAGGGTTTTGTTAAGTATGGGAATTGACGAAGAGGATGCGAGAAATTCTATCAGAGTTTCGTTTTCAATTAAACAGTCGTTGTCAGAAGTTCAGTTTGCCGGTGAGAGGATAGGGGATTTGATATGCCAACTTTTGATTTAGATAATCTGGATTATCCCTATTTAAATTATTACGTAACAACAAACACCACAGCAGACAACTATACAACAACAAACACCACAACAGACTATCATATTAATTGGAACGATATGGCGGGCTGGGTTAATCTTAGAGACGCAACGATTGAATTTGGAACGGAAGTACAAGGGTTTGCAGATATTTTTGTTAACTTTACAAACCCTTTAAGCCAGGAAAACGAAGAGAGTTTTGAACCCAAAACAGAGGACGAGCTCCGTGGTTTTATAGAGGAGGCTCTTAGATGAAAGACGGGAAATTTGAAGTCGGTGACTATATTACACCAAGGTTTTTGTGCGAAGAACCAAGGCCGGTGGCGGTTGTTACAAACAGTCATTTAGACACCGGAGAATATGATGATAATGCAATGGAAATCAAGATTTTGGAAGACCCTAATTACCCAAGGGTTGTCGGTACACATATGAGTTGCCCGAACACCAGTGAAATGTATGAGCTTGTGCTGGATGATTTTGAACCTGCATCAGAAGACGAACTGATGAACTTGTTATTAGAGGTGTAGTAATGACAGCATTAGAGGCTCTTTACGAGATATATAATGAGAAACCTACATTTGAATTGATGTATCTTTATGAGATTTATTCTATGAAGTTTACACAGAATGATAAATCTCCACAGCATTTAAAATATGACCGAATGGTTATATCAGATATCTTAACAGAGAGGGGATATTAATGGATAAATGCTTTAGACCGGGCGACCTAATAATATGTGAATATACTGTAGATGCAGAGTACATATACACAATAGCAAGATGTGTCGAAGAGGTCATATTAAATAATGGAATGGTTGGTATGACTATTAACCTCGTAGATACAAATGATGAGTTTTTCGATTCTTATGATAAGAGTGCAGAGCTTGTAATTCAAGACTACAAGCACTCTGATTGGGAATTATACGAAGGCGATATAGTACCTGCATCTGTTAAGGAAATAGAAGAGTTTTTATTTGGAGGATATAACTAGCAATGAATATAGGCGATACATTGGTTATTGAAAATATTCACGGAGAGCAGATTGGTACGGCTCGTGTTGAGGGTATGGACGATGGACGCGTATTTGTTCGCGTGGCTAGCCACGTTGATGACTACTGGGTTAACTCAACACATATTTACTTTACGCCATTGGTTAAACCCGGGTCTTTAACACATAAAGATATCTACAGACAAGTTGATGAAGAAAAATCTGAATTGTGGATTCAGAATGTAATAAAACAAAGAGAAGAAATAGCTGTGCGTTCTGAAGAAGAGCTCATTAATTTTGTTTTAGGAGAGGGATTTGAAATATGAAAATTAAATATCCTAAAAACGAAATACCGTGGGTTTCTTACGTCGGAACCCACGGTAATATCGTATGTGTACTTACCAGCAATAAGACACAGGAATATTATTATTTGTATGAAGTTCAGCCCGACGGGAGTTTACAAAAACTCGGGAAGGCAAAAAGCCCGCCGGAACTTGAAAGGAAGTTTGATGTATTGTCCAGAATGAGAAGGGATGATAACGGTGCAGATTAAACGTGTCTATGGCAAAAAAGATGCTGACAAATGCGATGAACTGTTAATGAAGTTAATAGCTGAGGAAACCGGGGAAATAAACACACTGTTGAATCGGTTTTACAGATATGGTTTAGCAGATGGGAAAAACATACTGTTGTGTTACGTAGATGACAATAAGATTGTTGGATATATATATGCGAAGGAAACATTTGCCTACGAACCACAAAGAGAATATCTAATAGATGCTTTATATATAGAGCCCGAATATCGCAATAAAGGGTTGGGTAGAGAACTTATGTCAGAATGTATGAAAATCTTACACGAAATGAACATACCAAATATTATGATAAACGTTATGAGCAACAACTATATTGCAAAGAAACTTTATTCGAGTTTAGGGTTTTATACCGTAAGAGAGACAATGAGGTGGTTAGATGACTGATGAAGAGATATTAAAAAGAGCTACGCAAGAAGAGCGTGAGGAATACGACCGTCTGGCTAAAGCAACGTATTATACAAACTGGGTTTGGATACAGGGCTTTATGAAAGATAGTGAGTACAACAAGATAATTGATAGAATAAATAGAGAAGTTATTGAGTACCGTCTGAGAGTAGGCGGTGCGAGTATTAAAAACGCAGATGATTAAGGAGATATTTATGAGGCTTGCAGTTATTATTTTAAACGCATTAACATTTTTAATTTGTACATACCTTAGTGTGTCTTTGTTTTATGAAAACAAAGTTATTAACAGAAGGTATGGCGATGACGAGGCTTTTGATAAACAAAAGAAAGTAAATATATTTCTGGGAATAGCGTGGGCAATTACAGCGGCGCTTAATTTGGTGTGCGTATTTCTCAGAATATTTATAAAATCATAGTTTGGTTTTTAAAAAATATTTTTAAAGGGGAGTTTGATTATAAAGGTGTATTTGTGTGAAAATTTTAGTGGCTTGCGAAGAGAGCCAACGGGTTTGTTTGGCTTTCAGACAAAAGGGACACGAGGCGTATTCGTGTGATATCATAGATTGTTCTGGTGGCGCTCCCGAATTTCATATTAAGCAAGATGTTATTCCTTTATTGAATGGGAATTGTTCGTTTAAAACTTGCGACGGTAAATTGCATAATATAGATGGTAGATGGGATATGATAATTGCGTTCCCGCCTTGTACACATTTGTGCGCTAGCGGACAGAGGTGGTTCTCGGAAGGGCGCAAACCCATCGTTTTACAAAGAAGGGCGATTGCTTTCTTTTATAAGTTCGTTATGGCGGATTGTGAAAAAATCGTAATAGAAAATCCGGTTGGTGCTATGAGTACGGCGTATAGAAAGCCAGACCAAATCATAAATCCGTTTGAATTTGGTGAGACAGAGTGCAAACAAACCTGTTTGTGGTTAAAGGGTGTTCAGAAACTAATACCTACAAAGATTACCCCCCCCTCTGAGCGAACAACAAATATAAAGAAATGCTATTTTGACGGAAAACAATATGGATGGGACGACGAGGAGACCGCCAGGTTTAGGAGTCGAACATTCCAGGGAATTGCAAATGCAATGGCCGAACAATGGGGTGGTATTTAAAATTAAAGTGTGGTATTATAAGAGTAATATAAGAAAGGAATGATTTGTTATGAACGATGATTATTTAATTAAACTTCCAGAAGATTGTACGGGTGAGGATATAGATAGCGCTGTGGCTATAGTTGCAAAATTATTAAAAGAAGATGACAAAGCACCGCAAGTTATAATCCCACAGAAAACTATAGAATTTAATTATATATACAAGTTGTTACGTTCGTTTTTTGATAATACGGCTGAGATAACATATACAATACACAAACCACTTAAGAGCGATGGTAATATATCCGTAATGGGAGATGAGCTCGTGATTAATAAAAGTTTGTTAAATAATGTTATGGGTTTTGTAGATATTATAGAGGTGTTGCCGACAAGGGATGGCCGTGTTAAAATGAATTTTTCGTTTAGCGGATTAACTAGAAAGGTGTGTTTTGATGAATAATTTAATTGACTGCGATACAATCACTGCGTTATTAATAGACGAAGCAACGAGGAAACACCCGGACTGGAAATTGCAAAACAAGCCGTATAATTTATTGAGAGAAAAGGCTAAGATGTTAGATAATATATCTGATTTATTTGACACAGAATCAATTGGCTTATATATTAACGAAGATACGTTGGAGGTAAGCTATATAGTCAAATGTGTAAGTTTACAATGGGTATATGATGATAACTTCTTTAGTGTAATTAAAGACGCGCTTCGTACAAAGTATTACAACGAAGATGACTATGTTGTTGTTGAAATAGTTTTTGATGGAATTTGGAGAAACGACAATGAATAACAAACGAAGACAAAGATTACTGAATATAATAGCTCTATTAAGGAATATAAACGAGCAGCTTACAGACGTCTCTTATGACGAACAAGACAGCCTGGATAATATTCCAGAAAATTTACTCGAGAGTGAACGTTGTGTGAAGATGGAAGAAAATATAGATGCTATCAATGACGCTATGGAATATATCAATTCCGCAATAGAACTAATACAAGAAGCGACCTGTATTTAATTAAGAGGTGATATTATTGGGCGAATTTTTTATATTATTATTTGGTGGTACATATTTATTGTATAAATATATAAGCTGGAAAAATAATAATGAAAAATTTGATAATGAGCGTCGTGAGGAAAATAAGCGGTTAGATGCATTTAATAATTTATTTTCATATAATGGAGCAATGTTAAGCGCTATGTTTAAAGACGGAAGGATAGTTGCGGATGAGGTATATGAGGTTATAGGCGAAGACCTGAGGGAATTATACGGTGATGATTACAAAAGAATAGTGCCGTTACCTGGAACGCCTTGGTATAATTTTGCCCATAATAGATATCAAAAAGTGCCGACCGGGTTTAAAAGAGCGTATAGCCCAATATACAAAGCCGAGGTTTTATGGACATCTAAACAGGGCAAGGTGGTTTTCCAATATGGTGACGACTTAGATTGGTTTTGTGTGGGTAAAATGCAAATGTTCCCAGATGAAAAACCTTTTGAAGTTATAAACAATAATATAGCTTTATTCAAAAAGGCCGAGAGTAATTTAAGAAATGCAGGTGTTAATATTATGTTTGTAGGTATGCCAGGTAAGCATAGAAATGGTTTTTTGAACAATAATGTTGAAACGAGAATTGCTATTTATGAACGATTGAATACAAAAGAAAAACAAATATCAAAACGACTTTGGTGATTATTAATGCTTGACAACTTAATAATTTTGATGTAATATAAAAGTAACGAACATTTGTTCGTAAAAAATATAAAAAGAAAACAACGGCCGCGAACCGCTGTTTTCCCTGGACGTCTCAAAATGAGACACAACAAACACTGGTTTATCACGCCTTTGATAAACCAAAGAGGTAGTAACTACAAAAACAACAAACACAAAGGTCTTTAGTAAGAACTCCCTCTGTATGTAGTATACCACCTCTTGATAAAAAAATCAAGGAGGTTTATTAAAAATGTCAAAAAAGAAAACGCTTTCTATTTCAGAATTTAAAAAGTATTGTGATGAAAAGGATTTCATTTGTTATAAGTATTCCAGTAATTATAACGGGGAATCTATTTTTTGCAACGGTGTGTTTTCTGTAGAAGGCGAATATAACACAGTTGTAACTTGTCTAAAACCTGATATTGTTGCATTTGTAAATACATATAATAATATATGTTTGTCATCAGTTGTATCAATTGTAATAGATGAATATGAGGACTATACTATTATAGATATAAGTTGCGGGCTTTATGATAAAGCTTCGGAGTATTATGAAACATTCAGATTCATTGCCAGATAAAACGATTGCGGGATTTTAAGGTGTAGTTATTTGTACAATATGCACAAAAACATTATTAAAAAATTGTTATTGCGTTTGCTATTTTAGTATTGACAAAGGCGGTAATATGTGTTATACTCCAGACGAAATAATTCAGAAGGAGGAAACGCGATGAATTATAAGAACACAAACAAATATCGTATCGGCGAGATATATGTAATGTATTTCGACGGTATCGGTAACGAACAAAGCGGATGGCGTCCGGGGTTAGTTTTTCAGAATAATGTTGGAAATGATAATAGCCCGAATATCATTGCGCTGCCGCTAACAAGCTCATTGAAAAAAGCAAACCAACCTACTCACGTGATTATTCCTGCTGATGGTAATGGATTATTTAAGGACAGTATGGTTTTATGTGAGAATCCTCAAAGAATGTCAAAAGATAGGATTAAGGGTTATATTACCACACTATCGGACGAGTATCTTGAGGAAGTTGCAACGGCAAGTATCTTGGCTTCTTCGGCGATATCGTATATCGACCCAACTAAGTTATTGACTATTTGGCAAAAAGCATTTAAACTAAACAATAGTAATATGCAGCTTGCGAGTTAGGAGGGGTTAGATGTATAACGAAGAAATAAAGAGAAGGTTTATTGAGTCATACACCAAAAGCGACGCTAATCGAGCACAATGTGAACGGGCTTTTGAAAAAACACAAGAGCTTGAAGAAAAATATGGTATTGACCTTTGTGAGTTCGATGTTAAGCAAATGCAAGAGGCTTTTGATTTAATCTCCGGAAGACAAACAAACAGTCAGTTAGGACGATTTACTATTCTAAAAGCCTATTCAAAATGGTGCATCAACCAGGGTATTCCAAATGCAAAAGAAAGTATCTCGGAAATCAGTTCCGTGAGTTTGGAAAAAGTCAAAAGGCAAATGGTTAGCAGTCCGACACACCTTCAGTTCTTTTTAGATTCGGTTTATGAAAAGGAAGACAGAAACACAACCGATAATGTGTCGCGGTGTTTTTACTGGCTTGCATTTAGTGGAGTTAAAATTGAAGATGCTATAGAACTGACGGCATCAAATATTGATTTTACTAATATGCTTATTAAGGTCAGAGATGAGGAATATCCCATCTATCGTGAAGCCGTTCCGTCGCTACGGAATTGCATTAATCTCACAGCTTTTGAGTATAATCACCCGAGGTATTCCACGACACTCAAACAGGTGAGAAGCTCCTCAGACCAGTTATTAAGGCTTATAGGGACAGATGCTACGCTACAGGGAATTAGAGATAAAACTTCTCGTACAACCAGAAAGGCAATTAAAGAAGGGAAAACGAATATAGAATTGAGTTACTCAAGAGTTCGTTTGTCTGGGTTTTTTTACAGGATTTATGAACTTGAAAGGATAGGAATTAAACCAAGGTTTACTCAACTTGCAGTTGCCCTTATGGAAGGTAAAGAATATAGTCTTGAAAAAAGCAGGCATACGGTAGAGGGGACAATAAGAATAATAAACAACAGATATAAAAAAGACTACGAGCGTTGGAAACAGGCATTTTATTCTTGATTTAAAATTAAAAACCTGTGTTATAACAGGTTTTTAAATACATAGTCAACACTAAAATACAAAACGCACTTTATATATTGGGATGTAGTCTAACGGCAGGACACGTGACTTTGACTCACGGCGTAGTGGTTCGATTCCACTCATCCCAGTTTTTATTTTTTATAAACAAAAGAGGATATGTAAATATGAATAAAAGGGATTCACTTGGGGACAGAATGAAACAATATGAGGCTGTCCAAAAAACATTTTTAATACGTAGATTACCAGTGATTATTAGGCTTGACGGCAAGTCATTCCATACTTTTACTCGAGGAATGAAGAAGCCGTATGATGATATTTTAATGGTAGCGATGCAGGACACAATGAAATATCTTTGTGAAAATATTCAGGGTTGTGTATTTGGTTACACACAGTCAGACGAAATAACACTCGTACTAACTGATTATGCAACCCTTGAAACCGACGCTTGGTTTGGATACAACATTCAAAAAATTACTAGTGTGTCTGCGAGTATGGCTACACTTGAATTTAACAGGGTTTTCAAAAAACTATCCGAACAATTAATTGAGGATTATTTTGAGGCTTGGAATACTGATGATGATGACAGAAAATATTGTGAACGTATGGAAAAAGCTATGTATAATGGCGCAATGTTTGATGCGAGAGTGTTTTCTCTTCCGAGACACGAAGTTTGTAATTGCCTTATTTGGAGACAGCAAGACGCTGTAAGAAATAGCATAGAATCAGCCGGTCAATCACAGTTTTCTCATAAAGAATTACATAAAAAGACCTGCAAACAAATTCAGGAAATGTTAATTAAAGAAAAGGGAATTTATTGGGACGATTACCCTACGAGTTTTAAAAGAGGGTCTGCTTGCTATAAAGTTCCGGAACTTAAAGACGGTTCTGTTATAAGAAACAAATGGAAGATTGATACCGAGATTCCTCTTTTTACTGAAGAAAGAATCTTTATAGAACGATGGATATAGGAGGCTTTATGATTGATTATATTACAAGAATAAAGACTATAGACGGAAGTGAGTTCATAAGCAATGAACCACTTGGTAACTTCCAGAACAAACTCGAAAGATGCAAGATTAATAATCGTGATTTAGTTTCGTTGGAAGTAAATGGTCTTCCGTTTTACTTATCAATTGACAAAATTCTTTCGGCCGAATTAGTTAAACGTTTCGAGGTTAGATATAAATGTGTTGATTGTAACTCGGAATTTGACAAAGAATTTGACTGCTGCCCTAAATGTGGATGTCCGTTTCTTTATAAGGAGGAATACAATGAATAAATTTTATACGGCTGAGGAAAAGAACAAATATGTTTCTCGTGATGAGTTCAAAGATTTTGTTGATAATTATCCAAGAAAATTAGACAGAGATGTGTATGCAGTTTATGAACCACCGCTTTTAACATATAACGATTTTGAGCTCGCAAACAGATGGCCTTATTCTGTAGTCGCCTGGACTTTTTTATATGATGACGAACCTGGTAGTTATTATTATTGTCCGGAAACAGAAAAGAAATATGGTATTCTGGAAAATTTTGAAGAATGTTTTGATTCTAAGACAGGTTTTAAAGAAGAATAAAAGGAGATATAGTATGGATTTAGGTGCTTATACAAACATTGAATATCTTGATGAAATTGCAAAGGAAAATAATATTGATGTGCCGAGATTAAGAGGTTATCGGTTAATGAAGGTTGAAGAACCGTTAACAAAAGATGAAATAAATAATCTTGTTAACGAAGCTGTTTATGGTAATTACGGTGTGTGTGATTACTTTTGTTGCTCAGTTCCAAAGTTTACCGACTCTGCCTTACATAGTTTCGACTGGAAGACAGACCGGATACGTAAAAAATATATGATTTCCGTTCCGGACGAAGAGAATAAAGACTACAAAAGATATGTTGGTTTTCGGTGGAACCTTATTCACGGAAAGGCAAAGAAACGACTCAAGCTTGCTATTAAACATAAGGAAAAGGCAGTTAGAGCTCAGTGGGAAGCTTGGAATAGATACGCCGGCAGAGACGATGTTTTATATATTCACGCAAGAATTGGCGGATGGAACTGGGGTTGTTACGGTGGAAATGAACTTGCAAAAGAACCCTGGTTTTTAGAAAAGGTTGATGACAGTTATGATAACACATACTGTGACATATATGCAAAAATTAATCCTATTGATTTTGCGACCGACAAAAATGTCGGTGACAAAGACGAGGCAGAAAATAATGACTAATCAAGAAGCAATAAAAGAATTAACCTACTTAATGTTATGTCATAATTGGACAGAGGAAAGTTATAAAACTGGCTATAAGATAACTGAAGCATTACAAGCAGGTATTGAAGCATTAAAAATACAGTCCAAGGTAAAAAGCGAGGCAACAGAGAATGAGACTGATTGATGCCGATAAACTTAAAATATCCTATGATGGTCATTTTGTTGGTGTAGCTAAAAATGATTTAGACAATGCTCCAACAGTCGAAGCGGAGCCGATTATACACGGGCATTGGGTGGAAACAATATATGGCGATTTTATGTGTTCTCATTGTCATATGGTAAATTGTGCTGAAGGCAATTTTTGTAGTTGGTGTGGTGCAAAAATGGATGTGGAAAGCGAATGATATAAGTGCATATACCGAAGTATTATTGGATTCATAGACAAATACAAATAGACCCCTCAGACTATATGGAGGAGCCGAAAATTCTTGACTGCATCCAGTGTTCTAACTGTATGGAGGAATTTGCAGTATCTAAAGGATATATTTTGAATTACAGGTTTTGCCCAAAGTGTGGCGTAAAGATGAACAGTTAAAGCGAGGTATCGAAAATGAAGTTTGAATCCGATGAAACTTTACTTGATAGAGTAAAGATAGATGTAAAGCCCTATTCTATGGCAAAAATTGGATTTGATTATACAAATGAGCACCCCGATAAATTTGTTACAAGACTGATGGCTGTATTTGAAGAAGGCAGCACTTATGTTGAAATTTATGGGTATGATATTGAAGAAGATAAGCGGTTTTGGAATAGTTTGCCAAGCGATGTTATAAAAGATTGATTTGAATCACAAGTTTTGTCCTAAGTGTGGTGTAAAATGGACGAGAAACGAGGTAATAGATAATGACTAATGAAGAAGCAATAAAAATATTAGAGGGTGTACAATTTTATGATGATGTTGAATATTACGACAGGATTTGTAATCGTAGAGCAAGGGAAGCATTACAATATGCAATAAATGTTCTTGCAAAAGGAGCAACGTCGTGTTTGACAAGTTCAGATACGGATAAAGACAGCAGTGTTGATGCAGAAGCGACTGTATCTGTTGTTACTGCTGATGGCTGGAATAGCGGATATGGATGTAGGATTTATTTACTCGGAGTATTTACTAATCATAAAGATGCTGATAGATGTGCTACTCAATTTGCTCCTGAGGCAAGTATAACCGAAGTCGAGATAAATAAAGCATACCCACTTAAACCAGATATAGATGGTGACAATGAAAATGAATTATATCTTGGCGGTTATTGCGAGTGAAGGGAGAATAAATTATGAATATTGAAGTAAACTTTGACAACTTAACAAAAGAAGAACAGAATCAGTTTAATGCTCTTGTAGAAAAGGCAATAAGTTACACTCGATGTGAGAAATGAAGAGGTGTTTTGAAAATGAATAAAGATACAGAATCCGTAACAAAAAAGGGCTCAAATATTCCTACACAAAGTAGTACGCCTAAAATGCCTATTGTAAAAACCTCAACCGAAGATGAACCCAGAGGAGCACTCTTCGGATGGTTTGAACTGGAGTGCGAATTACACTCAAATAAGCAAATTCCAAAAGAGGAGCGAATGATTATGGCTTATGGCGCTTTAAACTCCGCACGACTCGCTGGTGAAATAACGTGGAATGAACAACACGAAAAGTTTGGTGATTTTGTTGCCAGCCTGTATGGTATTAAGATATGGAAAAAATAAGGTAGGTAAAACGAAATGTCTAATATTATTATGGTACCGGTATGTTCACATTGTTGTAGGATAATTCCAGATGTTGATACAAATCTTCGTTATATATATCCTAATATATGTCCTTATTGCGAAGCTACCCTGAGTGGATTTGAATATATAACAGATATATCTAAAGGTATTCATCTTAATACCGAACCAAGTATTTGTGAGAAGAATAACGAGTTACACTATGTGTAAAAGGAGAATAAAAATGAGTAAAAGAATAACACATATTGATGATATCGAAGCAAGAGCTTATAGGGAAGGATATGATGAGGGCTGGGGTAGAGCTAAAGAAATCTTTGGTACCCACGAGATACTTGGCGGAGGTTCAAAAAGATATGTTTGTCTTGATGATATTTTAAAATTTCCTATCCGCGAAGACCATTGTGATAAGAAAAACGGAAGTCAGGAATTTATAAATGGGATAGAAACGGTTTTTGAATACATAGAGTGTCTCCCAGTTTTTGAAATTGATATTAATAACATACAAGATACATACGATAAAGGCTGGAGCGATGGTTTTGATTTTGCCTTGTATTTGGATGAGTCAGACAAAAGCATATAAATTATTTTATTTAGTAAAACAAGGGTGGATTTTTGATGACGATTGTAAATAAAACTACGGTTTTATAAATAAATGAAAGCGAGGAATTAAATGAAATTTACAGACACAAAAGAATTAAGCCTTGCCGAAAAGATTTTTATCATTCAGACATACTGTGATGTTGTAAAGAAAGATAAGAAAGGTTACAACTACAACTATTCTGATATTGAAAAAATTCTTGCCACGGTAACGGCTTATATGCAGAAGTACAGAGTGGATTTATATCCGTCTATTGTACCAGGAACAACAAACGTTCAACAGGTAACTTTGGCAAATACGAAGTTTGACAGAACCGGTAAGCAGTACACAGAAACCAAAACAGAAATGATGGTCAGCGCGGATATGGTTTTCACGTGGGTAAATCTTGATAACACAGAAGAACGTATGGATGTTCCGTGGACGATTATTGGTATGCAATCAGACCCGTCACAGGCATTTGGTTCAGCGTTAACTTATTGTACAAGGTACTTCCTTACTAACTACTTTAAGATTGCACAGACAGAAAAAGATGTTGATGCATATCGTAGCGCTCAGAAAGCTGCAGCGGCAACAGAAGATAGGCAAATAGCCGAAAGTATTATTAATGAATTTGACGGTTTAATAAAGGACTATCTTGCAAAGCACGCAGACAAAGCAGATGATATGAAGAGGTTTATAAGCAAGTACGTCAAGGATTCAGATTATTTTAAGATTAAAGACCCGGCGTTGGCTTCAAAATTATTACAGGATTTTAATGAATTAATCAAAGGAGAGTAAAATGGGTTTTAGAAACGATACATACGCAACAGTATGGGAAGTAGATGTAAAGTCAGATACTTTTACAACAGGCAGGATTTCAATCAGCCATAAGAACAAGAATACGGGTGAATATGAAACAGACTTCAGCTCATATGTTTGTTTCGTTGGCTCAGCAACGAGTAAAAAGGCGGGTTCTCTCGCACCTAAATCACGCATTAAACTTAAGTCTGTTGATGTAACTAATAAATTTAACAAAGATACAAGGGAAAATTTTTACAGTTTTAAGATTTATGATTTTGAGGTCGTTGATAATAACGGCTCCGCACCCACCACGGTAAGAGATGCGGCGAGTGAGTTAGAGTTTTCCGTTGAGTCAAACGAAGAGGATGGCGGTAACAACCAACTTCCGTTTTAAATAAGAGTTGATTAAAGCCGGTAGTTAATGCGGCTACCGGCTTAGAATAAAGGAGAATATATTATGAAGTGTAACAAATGCGGAACCGAAATGGTTAAGGTTTTTTCGTTTGAAGAAGAAAACCTCCAGAAAATGATGTGCCCAAACTGCGGTGCGTCCACAAAAGGTCAACCTATCGAATATGATAGCGAAACCGGAGATGTGGTTTTGAGAAAGCCGAAGCGTCAGCACCCTAAGAAAAGGGGTAAGGTAAATGAATAAGTTGAACGGTTTACATACTTGGTTTTCAAAATCAGAGAATTTAAAGCTATTAGCCATAGTTTTTGCGGTCATTGCAGCGATATGTTTGCTTTTAATATTTGGCTTTAATGGAGTTAAAAACTCTGCGATTTCCCTGGAAGAGCAAATAATGTCTGCTCAATCTGATATAAACGTACAGGAAAAGCGAAGAGCGGATTTATTACCTAATCTTGCCGATTGTGTAAAACAGTATGATAAACACGAATACGAAACACTTGTTGATATTATTGAAAAGAGAAATCTTAATAACGACAGTTCGGCTGAAGACGTTATGTTAATTGTTAACGCTGTGGCTGAAAACTATCCGGAATTAAAGAGCAATGAGAATTACAAGGAGTTAATGAAGGAATTGTCAGTTACGGAAAATCTGATTTCAAACTACAGAACAAGTTTTAATAAATGGGTTAAAAAATATAATCAGTATGTCAGAAAATTTCCTAATAAGCAAATACTATCAATGCTTAATTACGAAGTAATAGATTATAAATACTTGGATTATAATTCTTCGGCTGACGCTCCGACAAATTTGTTCGGCAATTAACAATATGGAGATAACTAAACGAGAGGTATTAGTAAGTCTTGTAATAGTGTCTGTTCTTCTCATTGTGGGATTTTTAATAGGCGGAAAAATCAATGAACATCATATGGAAAAAGTCCAAGAATATAACACGGCTTTACAGATAGATAATAACAGAGACTTATTTGAGTATGGGATGAAGACTAACGTAGGACGAGCGTTTGTTTACGGGACTTTACAAGCCTTAGACCCAGTATCGTATGATGAAGTTGACGGAGAGTATTCTTCGATTAAGAAAGTTAAAGAACGATATACGAGACACACAAGAACCGTTACAAAGACGAGAACAGTAGACGGGAAAACCGAGACGTACACGGAAGAAGAAGTATATTATTCTTGGGATTATGTTAGTCACGAAGAAACACACGCAACAAAAATATCCTTTATAGATGTTGAATTCCCGTATGGAACAATAAACTTCCCGGAACGTAAACACATAAAGACAAAACAAGTGAGTTCAACAATTCGTTATGTATATTCTGGAGCACCCGTTAAATGTGAGGGTACGATTTACGCTATACTAAAAAACAACACGATAAGTGATGTCTCAATGAACCATTATTGTAATATCGAAGACACACTTGAAAGTTATAACCAAAACTTTGCGGTAGTTGTGTTCTGGATACTTTGGATTTTCTTACTCATCGTATCTGTTATCGGGTTTTTATACCTTGATAATTATTGGCTTGACTAAGGAGTGAAATGGAAAAATCAATTTTAAGTTATAAACCTTTTTATGACGAAATGGTTTGGAGTAACTCAAGGGTACAGTGCTACAGAGATTGTCCGTATCAGTTTTATATGAAATACATAGGTAAAAATGACGAGCAACCGCAGTTTTACAAATCATTTGGGCTGTTTATGCACAAGATAATTGAGCAGTATTACACGCAGGGCTTATCAAAGAGTGATATGAAAATAAAGTTCCTGGTCAATTATCAAAAAGAGGTTTTGGGTCAAAGACCGAGCGCATCTATATCTCAAAAATATATAGAAGATGCTCTTAAATACCTTGAGACATTCGAGCCGCTGCCATTTAATATGTTAGCAGTGGAAAAGAGAGTGGAGTTTAAGGTTGGAGACAAAAACTGTGTAGGTATTATAGACTATCTCGGAGAAAAGGACGGTAATCTATATATAGTTGACCATAAATCCAGAAGATTAAAACAGAAGAGTAACAGAAAGAAACCTACGAAAAATGACTTGACTATTGACGACACTCTTAAACAACTTTACCTATATTCAAAGGCAATAAAAGACGAGTATGGGGTTTTCCCAAAGGCGTTATATTTAAATTGCTTTTTAAACAGAGAGCTAATTGAACAACCTTTCGATGTAGATATTTATAATAAGGTTTTAGAAGAATTTGTGTCAGACATTAATTATATCTCAGAAGATAATGATTTTAATCCTTATGTAGAATTTTTTAATTGCAAGTATCTATGTGGGTTTAGCTCAGATTGTTGTTATTTTAACGGGAGGTGACATAATATTTGAAAGCAGAAGATATCAATAGCTTAGAGAGCGAGTCCGGTATTATAGCTTCGCTTATACATAATCCGGAATGGTGTTTTTACTCAGAATTTCTGCTCCCGAATCATTTTGTAAACAAAGAAAACAGGTGTGTATATACTGCGATATGTGACTTGGCTTGTAAAGGGATAAGCACAGTCGACCCGTATAATATACTTGAGGATTTAGCCTCATCTGAGGCGACAAGGAAATACGCAGACGAATTGTCTGTAGAAAAGCTACAAGAACTCGTTGAAATGAGCGATGTTTTGGCGAGGGGCTCGGTAGAAGAATATAATTTGTTGGTTTCTAACGTTCTTGACGCAGCTTTTAGACGAGATGCGTTTCAAGTTTTAAAAGAAGCACAGGCGTTATGTTGCGACAGGACGCAGAAAGATATCCAAAACCGTATTTACTCGCTTGTTGATGGAGTAATGACGGAATTTTCCACAACAAATGATATTCCGCAGTTTAAAGATGTCATTGATGAAAAGTGGGCGGAAATACAGGCAAGACAGAAAGAGGGTTTTGCCGGAATCCCGTTCAAGTTTCCCACGCTCAATGAGTATGCAACCATAGAGCCTGGAGAATTGTTTATTTTTGCCGCAGAAGCAAAGCAGGGTAAATCAATGTTGCTTCTGAACTGCGCGATGGACTTATTAAAGAAAGATGTTGCGGTTCTTTATCTTGATAGTGAACTTAATACAAGATTATTTACAGCAAGAGTGCTTGCGCACCTCACAGGCATAGAATACAGGAGATTAACCTGCGGAAATTATAGTGACGAAGAGGGTAGGAAGATTAATGAGGCTATCAGGTGGCTGAAAACAAGGAAATTTACGCATATTTACATACCGATGTTTGACCAGCAGAGTATTTTTACAGCAGTAAAGAAAGTAAAACATACTCAAGGCTTAGATGTGCTTATCGTTGACTACTTTAAGGGCTCCGGGGACGGAGACGCATTCGATTCATATCAAGAACTTGGACGGTTCGTTGATATGGTAAAGAATAAGATATGTGGCGATATGAATATCTGCGGTATCGGTGCCGCACAAGCCACAGTCAATGGTAAAATAGCGGATTCAGCCAAGATAGGAAGAAATGCGAGTACAATTGCATATATTCTTGATAAAACACAGGAAGAAATTGAGGCAGACGGAGTTGAATGTGGTAATAAAAAGCTCAGAGTTGCATTAAATCGTAATGGAATGCAAATGGCGTCAGGAGAATATATAGATTTGTTCTTTGACGGCAATCACGTTATGTACCAAGAGGCTAAACAACACATTCCGCAGTCTCCTTATTGATAATCAATACTAAAATACAAAACGCAACTGAAGGGAGTAACAATGGACTTAGAAGGTTTAATACAAAGCATTGATATTGTTGAGTATATCTCTCAGTTTGTTGACCTCGTTCAGCGCGGAGAAGAATGGTGGGGTTTGAGCTGTTTCAAAGACGAAAAAACTCCTTCGTTTTCAGTAAGACAGCATCCCCCGGTGTTCTTCGACTATAGTTCTGGCATTGGTGGTAATGTTTTTACATTTACAAAGCATTACTACAACTGTTCTGGACGAGAAGCAATAGAAATTCTTAAGAATTACTGTGGAATGACCGGTCTTGACGTTGTACCAAGACACAAAATGGCCGCAACAACCACTTGTAAGAGATTCGCGCCAAGAAAATCAACGTCAAAACCCTCCACAGCAACCATTTTACCAGACAACTATATGGAAAAGTACGAAAAACGTGACGACAAACTGGTTGTTTGGGAAAACGAGGGTATATCAAGAGAGTCTCTTGATAAATTTCAGGTTTATTACGACAGTTTTTCTGACAGATTGGTATATCCAATAAGAAATATTGACGGAAAAATAGTGAACATAGGTGGTAGGGCGCTCGACCCGGAGTGGAAAGAGAAAAAAATGAGAAAATATACGTATTTTTACTCTTGGGGAACGATAGATACTATCTATGGAGTCGCTGAAAACCTACAAAGCATAAAAGATAAACAAGAAATTATCTTGTTTGAAGGGTGTAAGAGTGTTTTGGTCGCTGATACGTGGGGAATACACAATTGTGGCGCAATCCTCACGTCACATCTTAACCCTAATCAGATGAAAATACTTGCAAAACTTGGTTGTAGGGTGGTCTTTGCTCTCGACAAGGACGTAAGAATTAAAGACGACCACAATATTGCTAAATTAAAGCAATATGTAAACGTAGAATATATCTGGGATTACAGAGACCTGCTTGACGAAAAGGATGCGCCTGTAGATAAAGGCAGAGATGTATTTCTTAAGCTCTACGATAGCAGACTTAAATATAAATAGTATTAATAGGAGGTGTTTTGGGATAGGAAACTACGTTATGTATCACTGTCACACAGACTATAGCCTGTTAGACAGTTGCACAAAGTATCAGGAATATATTGACTTGGCGGTAAGAGACGGTTCAAAAGCAATATCGTTCTCTGAACACGGCAAACCGTTAAACTGGACTGAAAAATGGGCAGCTTGTAAAAAAGCTGGGATAAGGTATATACATTCAGTCGAGATTTATTTAACAGAATCGCTTGACGAAAAGGTTCGAGACAATTATCACACCGTTTTAATGGCGAAAAATTTTGACGGCTTGCTTGAATTAAACAAGTTAATCAGTAAATCTTTTGATAAAGAACACTTTTATTACACAAACAGAATTAGTTTTGACGAGTTCTTACATATCTCAGATAACATTATTTCAACAAGCGCCTGTCTCGCATCGCCGCTGAACAAACTTCCGGAAGACCACCCAATGATAATGGAACTGGCAAAAAAGTATACATTTCTTGAGGTTCAAGGTCATAATGTACCGGAACAAATTGAATTTAATAAGAAACTGTTACGGCTTTCTAAGGAGTTGAACAAACCGTTAATAGCAGGAACCGATACACACAGTTCAAGCGCATACAAAGCAGAATGTCGTTCAATACTTTTAGAAGCAAAACACAAAAGGTATGAGGGCGAAGAGGCTTTAGACCTTTCTTACAAGACGTATGATGAACTCGTTGATATGTTTAAGACACAGGGCGCATTACCGGAAGAAGAATATATGAAAGCGATTGAAAACACAAATCTTCTTTTGGATATGACCGAAGATATTGAACTTGATACATCAATTAAGTATCCGATACTGTATGGCTCGAGAGAGGCCGACTCCGAAATGTTTGTTAAGACGATAGAAAGAAAGTTCAAAGAAAAGCTTGACAATGGAATTATACCAAAGTCGCAAGAAGAAGCATTTAGAAATGCGATGAAAGAAGAACTTCGTGTATTCCAGAAGCTTCAAATGGACGGGTTTATGCTTTCTATGTCTGAACTTATAAGTTGGTGTAAAGAACAGGGTATGTCGATAGGCACAGCCCGTGGTTCTGTAGGCGGTTCAAGGATTGCTTATGTGACAGATATTATAGACTTAAACCCAGAGACGTGGCACACGGTTTTCTCGAGATTCTGTAACGAAGACAGAAAAGAAATAGGCGATATTGATATCGACTGTATTGATTCTGACAGGCCTGCAATATTCAAGTATATTGTAGACAGATTTGGTGAGGATAAGACAGCAAGAGTGGCTTCATATGGAACGCTTCAATCAAAGGCGGTTATAGACGAAATTGGACGAGCCTTATCAATACAATGGGAGAAGAAGTATCCCACTAGTGATAAAGCTGAAAACCCGTACTCGTTAGATAAAATTAAGAAAATAAAGGCTGAGTTCGAGTCCAACCCTGAAACAACGAAAGAAAAGTACAAAGAAATCTTTTATTATTATGACGGATTGCTCGACACAAAAGTATCACAATCCGTTCACCCCGCCGGTATGGTTATTAGTCCTATTACACTCGATGATAATATCGGAACGTTTGATAAAGAGGGCGAAAAATGTATGATGCTCGATATGGAAAACGTTCACGACTATACCGGACTTGCAAAGTATGACTTTCTTATCCTTAAAACAGTACAGGTAATAAGGGAAACGTGTGACTATTTAGGGGAATCGTATCCAAAAACTTACGAGATAAATTGGGACGATGAGGAAGTATGGTCTGATATGGTTAGTAATGCAATGGGATTGTTCCAATTTGAAGGGGCGTTCGCCTTTGAATGTTTAAAGCGATTTAAACCCAAAAGCATATTTGATATGTCAATTGTAACGTCTTGTATGAGACCGTCCGGTGCTTCATACAGAGATGATTTATTGGCAAGAAAAATACACAAAAACCCTTCAGAGATTATTGACGACCTGCTTAAAGACAATCTTGGTTATCTTATCTACCAAGAAGATACGATTAAATTCTTACAGCAGATATGTGGTTTGTCCGGAAGCGAAGCTGATAACATCAGACGTGCGATAGGACGAAAGCAAAAGGATAGGTTGGACGCAGCACTTCCCTCGATTCTCGAAGGCTATTGCAATAAATCACCGAAGCCGAGAGAAGAGGCTGAGAAAGAAGCTAAAGAATTTTTACAGGTAATTGAAGATAGTGCGTCGTATCAGTTTGGCTATAACCACTCTATAGCATATTGCCTTTTAGGTTATTTGTGTGCCTATTATAGACATTATCATCCATACGAGTTTATTACTTCGTTCCTAAATAATGCAGCGAATGAAGACGATATTGTTAACGGTACATCATACGCCGCAAAGGTTGGAATAAAAGTAACTATGCCGAAGTGGAACGTTTCTAAAGGCGATTACTTTTACAATAAAGAAAAGGGAATTATTGCTAAGGGACTAACTTCTATTAAGTATATGGGCGAGGGTGTCGCAAATGAATTAAATGAGTTGGCTTCAAAAAAGAAATATACTAGGTTTATGGACTTACTTCTTGATTTGAACACAGAAACAACTCTTGACGCAAGACAGCTCGACATCTTGATTAAAATTGATTTCTTCTCTGAGTTTGGAAACCAGAGAGAGTTGTTAAAAATTGTTGAATTATTCAATCAGTTTAAAAAGGGCGAGGCAAAACAAATCAAAAAAGATATTGTTGACGGAACGCCATTAGAACCGATTGTTAAGAAATACTCAATAGGTGTTACCAAGTCTGGTGGAGAAGCAAAGAGCTATACCTTGCTCGATGTTGTTTCGATACTAAGAGAACTTGAGGAAAAGGTTAAGTCTCTGAAGATGGATGACTTGAGTGATATCTTAAAAGTCAGAAACTTTGCAGATGTAATGGGATATGTGGGATATGTATCCGGCAAAGATTCTGACAGACCTAAATTATATGTATTAGATATTTACCAATTAAAACGTAAAGCCGATGGCAAGCAGTTTGGATATTCAATCATAACTAAATCAATTGGTAGTGGCAAGGAAAGTAGGTTCACAGTACTTAACAGAGTATTTAATAAAGACCCTATTAAAAAGGGAGATATTATTCTTTGCAAGAGCTATGATTTTGACGGTAAGTATTACACATTAACTGGATATAAGAAATTGTATTAAAAATGTGTATAAAACCGATATTTGATTAATTATCCATAAGAGTTATTAATTGTCGGATTAATGGTTAGGCGAAAGGAGAGAAATGAATAGATACATATTGTCCGATATGGGTTATGAGGATAGTGTGGTTTTTGAAAACCCGGACTATGATAAAGCCATTATTGGTGTTTCTGATGATGACAGGGTTATATATGATTATGACAAGATGATAGAGTGTCTTGTAAGCGAAGATGATATGACAGAGGAGGAGGCCGTTGACTTTATTTCTTATAACACAATTCGTTCATTAACCTATATTCAGAATGACAAGAAACCCATTATAATGTTTAGTTTAATGGAATAATAACTTTCAGATTAACCAGGAGGAATTATTATGAAAAAGCAAATACCAAACACAAGCAAAGTAAAATGTAATATTTGTGGTAAGGAACTTGATTTTTGGGATTTTACAGAGGACTATTCGATAAAACGTAGATTAGGATATGGAACCAAATACGATGGAGATGATTTAGAGTTACATATCTGTTGTGATTGTATGGATAAACTAATCGACGGTTGTAAAATTTCCCCGATAACACCTGTAGATGAGGGAGAGTTATTTGCTAGATGAAAATAATGACGACACATAAGAAATACCTCGACATCTTTGTTTGTTATCTGCTTATGCTGGTAGTTTGTTTTACGATAGCTACTACTAATGATTATAGCGCGGCTAGCGTCGATAATAACGAAGAAACCACAAAGCAGATTGAACAGGTAACAGAACCAGTAAGCAATGATATCGTAGAAACTACCACAGAAGAAGTCACGACAGAAGAAATAACCACAGTTTGTGCTACCACAGAAGAAATCACAACAACAGAAAATACAACACAGGCAACTGAACCGGTAAAATCATATAGTCACTACACCGAAGAAGACATTATTAATCTTGCTAAGGTGTTATACGCTGAGTGCGGTAGTGTAAAAAGCAAAACAGAACAGGCTTGTGTAGCTTGGGTTGTATGTAACCGTGCTGATTATGATAATTGCTCTATATCGCAGTCTGCAAAAAAGAAGGGACAATTTGCATATAATCCAAACACGAGGGTTACAGATGAAATGTATGATTTAGCCGCCGATGTTCTCGAGAGGTGGAGTAGAGAAAAAGATGGAGAGAGCAACGTCGGAAGAGTTTTACCAAAAGAATACGGATTCTTCTACGGAGACGGTGTTAGGAACTACTTTAGAGATAAATATAACGGCGATTATAACACGTGGGACTATTCATTAGATAGTCCTTACGATACATAAGGAGATTTTTATGAAAATAATTTGTATATCGGGAAAGGCAAGACACGGTAAGGATACAACGGCCGGTCTTTTAAAAGAATATCTTGAACTCGCTGATAAGAAAGTACTTGTCACACACTATGCCGACTTATTGAAATATCTTTGTAAAACCTATTTTGGTTGGGATGGCAACAAAGATGAAAACGGCAGACAATTATTGCAATACGTTGGTACAGATATAATTAGAAAAAAGAGACCTGACTTTTGGGTTGATTTTGTTGCAGATATTCTGGAATTATTTAATGATACTTGGGATTATGTAATCATATGTGATACCCGGTTTCCAAATGAGGTGTCACGGCTGAAAGACAGAGGGTTTGATGTTATACATCTCAGAGTAAAGAGAACCGAATTTGATAACAACTTAACAGAAGAACAAAGGAATCACCCGTCAGAAACAGCACTTGATGATATAACCCCTGATTACTGCATAATAAATGACACTACACTTGATGATTTAAGATATAAAACTGTTGAGTTTTTAGCTGAATATATGGTTACGTCAAGTATATCAGATGTGTTTAAGAATTTAATAAAATATATAAACGGAAAAATATCATTTAACGATATATGGGGTGATACAAATTGATACAAACAGCTATCAGTAAATACCCGTTAACTATATTGGTTGATGTTGATAATGTTCTCGAAGACCTGGTGGCTGCGTGGGTAGAAGCATTAAATAAAAAATACGATAGGAACGTTAGCCCAAATGATATTATAGAGTGGGATATAACAAAATTCTTTCCAGACTTATCGAGAAATCAAATTTTTTCTCCACTTCATACAAAAGAACTATGGGAGTCATTAACACCGATACCGGGGGCTGAGGAGTATCTTGAGAAACTTGTGCACGACGGACATAAAGTCATCCTACTAACATCTGCTCACCCGGATACTGTGTCATACAAATATAAGTTTATAAATAAATACTTCCCATATATATCTTTTAACGACATTATATTTGCTTCAAGGAAACAAATGGTTAAAGGAGATATTTTAATTGACGACGCACCGCATAATCTTATAGGCGGAGATTATATAAAGATACTTATGACAGCTCCGCACAATACTTCATTCAGCGCGTATAATCATAACATTATGAGAGTGAATACGTGGGAAGAAATATACGAACTTATCGGTTATATTTCAGAAAGGTTTGATAGGTATGAAAAATATCTTAAGTAAAAAGGTTAAAAACGGAGTTATTGCAACCTTGGCGATTATATTAATCCTTGCAATATTACTCGGAGTAGACTACTGCTTGACGGTTGGTATTATTTACCTGATATGTAAATGTTTCGGTTGGAAGTTTACATTTGCAATAGCAACTGGTGTATGGTTAATAATCAATCTGCTGGTTGTTATATTTAAAAGAGGTGGCAATAGAAGTGAGTGATATTATTCTGTATTCAACGGGGTGCCCAAAATGCTCTGTTTTGAAATCTAAACTTAACGATAATGGTATTAATTTCACAGAATGTAATGATGTTGAAAAAATGCTTAGTCTTGGGATAAAGGAAGTTCCTGTTTTAAGCGTTGATGGTACACTGTTTAATTTTGTGGATGCTAATAAATGGATAGGTGAACATAGTGAGTAAAAAATTTAATCCATTTTACGATAGTGAATTTTTAATTTCGACAAATGAAAGCCCGGAAAAACGTTATTTAGTCGAACTATATGAAGACGAACTGATACAATTAAAGTTTGAAATCGAAAGTATTTTAAGGCAGATAAATACTGTAAAGAAAAGTAAGAGTAAACAAACTAAAACAAAAATAAACGCCCATATTAAAACAGATTACACAACAAGACGTTGTGTAGCACTTATACCTACACTCGAACCACACAAATATACAGAGAAATGGACGTGTATGAATTGTAACGCCGAATTATCTAAATCAGATACTCGTTGCCCAGTTTGTGGATATAAATTTATAGATTAAGGAGCGATAAATGAACATACCAATTAAAACAAATAAAGATTTTGAGAAGACACTAGGTCTCTTAAACGAAAAATATGGTGAAGATTTTGAGTTGTTGAATGGATTCCACGAAACACAACTTAATTTTTCAGATTTTATTGACGGATTCGTTGGTAAAAATGTTGCAGATGTAACGATAGATGCTAACGCAAACGCTTCAAATAAAGATATACGCAGCCTTTTAAACGAAAAGGGCAAATCTCTTGATAAATTATTTGCTTTTAGCAAAATTTTCTATGAGATGAAGAAAAAATATAATCTCAGAACGGCTAAAGAATGGCTTGAAACCGAATATAACGGAGGTTTTTACCTGCACGACGCTCCAAGTGCAACATATATGCCGTACTGCTATGCTTACGACCTTACCAGATTAGCTACAGAGGGGTTATTTTTCCTTAAAAACTATAATAATCAGCCTCCAATGCACTTAACAACGTTTTTAGACGACGTTATTGAGTTCATAAGCTATATGAGCAACAGAAGCTCCGGTGCTGTAGGCATTCCAAATGTTCTTATATGGACTTTTTACTTCTGGAAACGTGATTGTGAAAAGGGTTATGTGATTAAAAACCCCGAATACTATATCAAACAGTCATTCCAAAAGTTAATTTACAGACTTAATCAGCCATTTATGAGAATTGACCAAACGGCATTTGTTAATATGTCAATTTTTGACCGTAATTATCTCGTTTCTTTATTCGGCGGTATGCAGTACCCCGACGGAACATACGTAATTGACTATATTGATGAGCTGATTGAACACCAAAAGATATTTATGGAAGTAGTTTCTAAAGTAAGAAGCGAAAATATGTTTACGTTCCCGGTTCTTACATATAGCTTACTCTATAAAGACGGCAAATTTGAGGACGAAGAGTTTGCTCGCTGGTGTTCAGACCATAATACAACGTGGAACGACAGCAATTTCTTTGTAAGCGGAGATGTCACAACTCTTAGTAACTGTTGTAGATTGTTATCTGACACCTCAAAGCTTAATGCGTTCATTAATTCTATTGGCGGTACAGCACTTTCTATCGGCTCAGTCAAAGTTAATACCATAAACCTTATGAGAATCGCGCTTGAAAGCGGCTGTGATGAAAAGAAATATCTTACACTGCTTAAGAAACGCGCACTGTTATGTTGTAAAACACTTGATGTTGTTAGACATATTATTAAACGCAACGTAGAAAAGGGGTTGCTTCCCAACTATCAAGACGGTGCGGTCGAGATGGATAAACAATACTGTACGATGGGCATTCTTGGACTGTATGAGGTCATTGAAGCGTTTGGGTTTACAAAAACAGACGAGCTTGGATATACATCATATACAGATGAGGGTATAGAATTGGCTTGTAAAATATTTGAAGTATTAAACGAGGTTAAGGATTCCTTTACAGACGAGTATTCATTTAATATCGAATCTGTTCCGGCAGAGAGAGCTGCTGTAATTCTTTGCCAAAAAGATAATGTTATCTTTGATAAGAACGACAAGTTTATATACAGTAACCAATGGATTCCTCTTTCAACAAAATGTACTATTCAAGAAAAACTTCGTTTAAGTGCAATCCTTGATGCAAAGTGCAGCGGAGGTAGTATTGCACACATTAATCTTGAATCTAATTTCCCGAACACAGATATGGCTTGGGATATGCTAAATAAGATTGCTCAATCCGGTGTAATTTATTTTGCATTTAACACAAGAATCAATGAATGTAAAAACCACCACGGATTTGTTGGAACAAATATTTGCCCTACTTGCGGAGAGCCTGTATTTGATACATATCAAAGAATAGTAGGATATCTTGTACCAACAAGGTCTTATTCGAAAGATAGATTTAAAGAATTTAATACCAGAAAATGGTATGAATATGCGGAGATGTTGAGCGAATGAGAATAAAAACCATAGTCGATGAAGACTTCTTAAATTATAAAAAGCCAACAATGTATATTGGTACGGCTTTTTGCGACGGTAAGTGCTGTAAAGAAGCAAACATACCTATATCTATATGTCAAAACGATGAGTGGCGGGCGGCTCAAATAATTAATATACCCGACGACACAATTATTCAAAGATATCTAATGAACGATATAACAAAAGCCATTTGCTTTGCTGGACTCGAACCGTTCCAACAGTACGATGAAATGTTTAACTTTATCAAAAAACTAAGAACGGATTATAACTGCGATGACACAATAGTGATTTATACAGGATTTAATAAAGAGGAGATTGAGTCGCAGGTTAAAATCCTTAGTCAGTTTAAAAACATTATTATTAAATACGGCAGATACATTCCAGACCAAAAGAGGCATCTTGACGATGTGCTTGGAGTATATCTAGCATCAGATAATCAATATGCAGAGGTGATTAGTTGAGTAAGGACGTAATGATTACTTTGAACCAGGACAAGAACTACGCTAATGATGTTCTTAGAAGGATTAGAGAGAATGACGGCTATTGCCCTTGTAAGCTCGAAAAAACTCCAGACACAAAATGTATGTGTAAAGAGTTCAGAGAAACCGAGGAGGGTATGTGCCACTGCGGATTGTATGTTAAAGTCAAAAGGTGATTAAAGGAGAACTGTATGGATTTAAAAATAGACCCAAACTTTTATATTAATATAAAAAGGCTTAGTGAAGACGCGGTTATCCCAACACGGGGTAGCGAGTACGCCGCCGGATATGATTTATACGCAACCGAAGATGTAACAATAGACCCAGGCGACACCGTTAAGATTGGCACGGGGTTGGCTATGGAAATACCTTCTGGATTTTTCGGTGCAGTGTTTGCGAGAAGTGGACTTGCTACCAAACAGGGCTTACGCCCGGCAAACTGCGTGGGTGTAATTGATTCAGACTATCGCGGAGAATTAATTGTTGCCCTATTTAATGACTCTATTATGCTTCGCAAAATTAAGAAAGGTGATAGAATAGCACAGATAGTCATTCTCCCATATCTTTCTTATTTATTCAAAGAGGTTGACGAACTCTCTGATACAGAACGCGGAGAGGGCGGCTTTGGTAGCACAGGCTAATATCTATGCCACAATACGATTGTATTATTATAGAAGCTACGGATTACTTTTTCCCCGGACAATTGTCAGCGTTAGAGGTTGAAATATATGATTATATATTTTGCTACTTAGCCGATTCCGATATACCATTGAAATATATAAAAGATGACTTCGAAAAAAGAACTGGATTGTGTGCAGACAAGGTATATAAGGTAGCGACAGATACAGACGCATACAAAGGTATAATAAATTTAAGCGATGACAGTTATTATATCTATCCCTGTATTAAAATAGACGGTGAAGAAGTATCAATAACAGGCTTTTACATAAATGGAAGTGTTATATGAGAGAAAAAGCAGATTTTAGGGACAACCTGGAGCGCCTCGACAGAAATTTTCCAGACAAAGAGTTACTTACAAGAGTTGAGTGTGCTAAATATTTAGGTGTGTCAGAGAAGACAGTTAAGAGAAGATATGGCGTTGGTAGAGATGTAACAAAAGTTGCATTTGCTAAGGCAATTAGCTGACAGTAGTCAGTAATAAAATCAGTATAAATGCCGAAACGCCTTGAAAATAAAGGATATTAATTTGCCTTTTAATCAAGGTGTCCGGAGTTCGAATCTCCGATGGCTCATAGAAAAGAAAACCCCGTAAGACCAAGTGTTTCAAGGTTTTACGGGGTTATTTTTTTCTTTTACCACCTTCGTCAAAATAGACAAATGTGGACAAAAAAGGACAATACAGGACAAAAAAGTCAGTATAAAAGTCAGTATATTTATTTCTGCATCTGTGATAAATACTCGTTTATCTTCTGATTAGTCTTTTCTTGACGCTTTTCTCTAATATGAGTATAGATATCTTGTGTTACTTTGACAGAGGCGTGTCCCATTATTTGTTGCGCCTCTTTAACAGGAACATCACTTTCATATAAAAATGTTGCGTATGCGTGTCTAAGCTGGTGTGGTGTCAAGTTAATTCCAGTTTCCTTTACATACCTATCCCACTTCTTACGGAATGAAGATTTTGTTAATGGCGCTTTGCCGCCAAATACAAAATCGTCCGGAGAGGTGGGTTTCAATTTTTCTTTTAACACATCTGGAATAAATACATCCCTTATACCGGCCTCTGTTTTTGTGTGCTCAGTTAAGACGGGTTGATTCTGGTTATCTCCGCTATAAGTTATCTGTTTGTGTATATGAACGACGTCTCCGTCAAAATCTTTCCATTGTAAAGCAAGAGCTTCTCCACGTCTACAACCAGTTAATAAAAGGAAGTACGCAAACAAACCAAAGTCTTTATCAGTCGATGAAAGAATTACATCAATATCAGATTGTTCTGGAACCGTTCTTTTTGACTTGTTTAAATTACGAGGAACTCTTGTTGAGTCAACGGGATTGACATCAATATATTCACGTAATATTGCATACTTAAAAATCAAATTTAGAACATTTCGCTGAACCCTTACAGTTTGTTGCGAATACTTCTTACTTGCAAGGTCGTCTAATATACGCTGAATATCGAGCGGTTTGATTTCTTTGATTGGGATATCTCCAAACCAATCTTTTGCTCTTGATATAGCAGGGGAGTATGAAATACGCGTGCCACCTTGTATCTTTTTAAAATGTTCTTCTCGCCATTCGTCCGCAACAGATGTGAATAAATGGCTCTCAGACACGCTCAGTTGCTCCTCAAACGCTTTTTGCTTACTGCGAAGCTCATTATCACTCCTATAATAAAACGACTTTTTAACCCTATTACCGTTAACGTAGTAGGTAACTTGTTTGAGATAATATCCATCAGGTCTTTTCTTAGGCATATCACACCTCTGTCAATAATCAAAGTATATAGTATTAAAGTTAGTATTATATAATACTGTATTTCGAATAAAATGTCAAGATTATATCACTTTAAATATATTGTATCACCGTAGTGATATAATACAATTAAAATGATATAATTCAAAGTGACAAAATTGCACTTTGAAATGTCACTTTGGTGCAAAAATTACACTTTATATATTATCGTGCACTACAACCATACAGATACTAAGATTAATATCTATATGTTTGTCAACTAATTGTCAAGTTTTTTCAATTTTACTTGACAAATCTGGGCGCAAAAAAAGAGAGAACAGTATTAAACTATTCTCTCCTATTTTTATGTATCAATCTTCTTCACCCGGATGCGCGGATTTATAGTCAATTTCCCAATCTTTCATTTCATCCAGTAATAGGGCTGCATAACTATTCCCGTTCAAACGGTTTACGTATAAATCTTCTACGCTCTTCAGAGCTTTCTTCTCATATAATGGTAATGTCTGTGTATCGCTATACCTATAAAAGATACCTTTGATTATATTACGGCATTGTTCTTTAGTGAACTCAAGATTTATCTCGTTCATTTCTGCCAAATTATCCTTGAATTCCTTTTCTTCTTCAATATGCCGCTCCAGCATCTCTTTAATTTCGGCAATACTCTTTTGCAGTTCATCTTGCTCCTTGCGTTTTTTTAATATTTTCAACACAAAGCTACGAACTGTTTTGGAGCACAATGTCAAAACGGAAGCAGCAGAAAGAATCACGCCAAGAATGGCTGCAATATTTTTTACTACTTCCATTTATTATTCACCTTCTGCTTCCTCATCAAAGTCGTTGTCGCAGTCATCAATCTCATCGTCCAGAAAATCATACCACGCAATTGAGCTATTAAATTCATTAACAGCAGACTCAATAAGCATTCTCATTTCAATTTCTGTGACGTGAATACCCTTTTCCCCAAGCATCTCTGTCATTGCTTCCATACACTTATCGAGCTTCTCTTGGCCGTGAAGCTCTTTGTATATCTGTTCAATAGCTCTGACACAAGTTTTCGCAACAGCTTTCTTCGTTGCGTCATTTAGATGCTCTTGGTACATCTTTTTAATTTGCGTACCAATGTAACCAGCTAATGCGGTAATAATAATACCGAGTAATTCTTTACCACCATAGTTGTTAAAGAAGTCATTTAAAAAGTTCATAAAATACTCCTTTCATAAACATAGCCCACCAATTAAGGTGGGCTATTTTTTTTATTTTCCTTTACGTACCAATTTTAAATCACCACGAGCAATAGGCGACATTATAGCGTTCTTACCATTAACGTCTTTGTCTATAACAATACGGTTTCCAGAAATACTGAATACAACCCATTGTTTAAGCCTAACCCATAACGGTATCTTATTCTTGCTATTGTAATAATACTTTCCTGTAATCTTAACTACGTCGCCAACTTCAATCACGTTTGATTTTGATGTATTGGTTGATGGTTTGGTAGTTGTGGTTGACGAGGAGCTTACAAGAGTAACATCTTTAATCTTAACCGGACTCATAATTGCATACTGCTTAGCTCTATCCTGGTTGATAATTACCTTATCTCCGGAAACACTATATACAACCCACTGACGAGCCTTAACCCAAGACGGAATAACGGCTCCGTTATAATATTTACTACCAGTGATTTTTACAACATCACCAGCTTTAATCTTTGTTGATGATGTAGGCTTGGTGGTTGTCGTTTTATCATCTGTCTTAGACAATGTGTTATTAGAACTAGATGGTTTAGAAAAACCATTTAATCCCTTCTTCTTGATATACACTGGATAATCAAAGTAAGAATAGTTCATATCTACTCTACTCTTAATCCCAGACACAGAGCCCTTGCTAGAATATTGCCACATAGTATATGTACCCTTGTATGTAACTTCATTATTATACTGTGCAAGCCATATATCATAACCACCAATATTTTTTACATCAATCTTTGTGGTAAGCCAGTTCTTATTTGAGTATAATACTACGCAATAACCAGCAGCCGCAACTGTATCGCAATAAGCCTTGATAATTGATGTTACGAGCGGCTTTGATAATTGATACACCGAAGGTTCTTCGATATCAAATGCTATAGGATATTCGAGCTGTTTACCCTTTAAATAAGAGAGCGTAAAGTTAGCTTCTTGAATTGCTTTATTAACAGTATCGGCATATGAATAATGATATACACCAACCGGGACTCCAGCCTTTTTAGCATTTTTATAATTTGCTTCAAATGTCTCATCCTTTTCATATCTACCGTATCCACCCCTTAACATAGCAAATCCAATGCCATCTGCTTTTACCTTTCCCCAGTCAATTGATTTTTGAAATGTTGAAACATCAATACCTTTTGCAATAACTTTCATATTTTTCTCCTTTTAATCTATAGTTTATTTTTCAAAATTAAGAAGTTTTTATATAACGGATTGTTACATATTCTGTTAATGGATAAGTAAACACTTCATTATTTACAATTTCAGTAAAGATTCGACCTGTTGTTGGCGTAGAACGCTCATAAAATGCTGAAACCGACGCTACTATTTTACCATCAGCCATAACTATGCCTTGTCCCATTGTCTGCTTGTCTGCGGCAATTAAAATACAATCCATTGCAACACAACTGCCAATTTCAGTATCTTCGATTTCGATTTTATGTTCAAGGTCACTGCTATCGGCTATATTAGCAACAAATGTTCTTTCATATAACTTGCTACCATCAATCCAAGTACCAACTTCGTGTTCTTCAGTAGAATAATTAACTTTAGGAGGTAAAAACTTTTCATCTATTTTCTTAAGTTCTCCTTCTCCTATTACTACGTTTTCTAATTCAACACCAAGAATATCATCACTTATACCTTCTTCCATAAATACAACAACGCAATCTCCAGGAGAATATATATCTTCAGTCCCATTGAATTTTTCATTAATTGTTATTCCACAATATAAGTCAGAATCTTTTATACATAAAACTGAATAAGTGTTATCAAAGTTGCCGCCTTCTCTAACTGTAACTGTTGCAGAGACGCTTTGACCGGATTTAGAAATTGTAGAAAATTGGATATTATCACCTGTTGTATATGGAAAATCAAACAGACGATAATTTTTATAATAGACTGTTACACCTTGTATAGTTGTTGGCTGTGCATCTTTAATAAGGAACCGATTAGTTGGAACTCTGCTATCATAGAATGGTCTGTTTTTAATGAATGACGTAGAATCTGTATCGTTATCATTCCAATCAGTTGCTACATATTTCTGAGGAATTTTAGTTATATTTTCAGAAATCAGATGTAAATCTACAAGTTGAAGTGCATCTGCTATATTTGATGCAGCCATAATTGTAATTTTACCTGGAACGTAAGGTGGATTAGTACTCGTTTCGTGTAACTCTGTATTCAATGCGCATACCATTGTCATCTCACCATTGACGTAACCTGCAATGATAGTAACCCTACTTGGCAATCTTGCAATATCAATTTCACCCTGAAATGTTGTTTTAAAGTCTACCCACTGCCCACTATCTTTCAGTCTTACCTTCGCATCGACAGTCTCTGCGTCATCAGGCAAATCTATATAACCGTCAAATACAAAGAATGCAGGTACATCGGAAAAATCTCCAAGTTCAAAAATTGCATCTTCTGACGTTTCTTCTGTATAAAACGGGCGATTTTTAATATAGCTCATTTTTGAGCTATCGTTTTGATTCCAGTCACTCTGTACGGCTCCTGACGGGGAGCCCCCGCCATTAACCGAACTACCAAGTGCAAAACTGAAAGCATCAAATGACATTATTCGTCACCCCCAAATGCAGTCCACTCACCAGCTTCAATACAGAAATACACCTTACCCTCAGCCATAACCATAGCTCTATCGCCAGGCTTAGGAGTAATGCTTTCAAGAGCCGCTGCTGATTTAGCTAAATATTCGTTATATTCAATTGTCGGTCTGTCTTTATAACCGACTTTAATTATGTCTGCCATATTTACCTCCTAATTAGTTAGTGATTTATAAACAGAATCCAAAGCAAACGCTGATAAACGAAGTCGCGCTTCCGTTAGCAGCACCGCCATTAGTACCATTTATACAAATTACATATGCGTTGTTGTCAGGTCTTCTCATTCTACTTCTTGTTAAATATGAAGTATTTGCTAAGCTACTAGACTTTTTTCTACTTGTGGCGTCCGGAAATCTTGCGTATTGTGCACCCTGAGTCTTTCTTTCATAATAAGAACCCAAGTCAGCATCTACCGGGTTGGTAACTATTACATATACATTGTCCTCAAGTTTATAATAAGTTTTACTAGATTCAACGGTAGTATCAGATGTCAAGAAGTAATACTCTGATAAATACATCTCTTTGCTCTGGTAAATATAAGTCAACAAACCCAATTCACCTAGCGACGGGATGAATATTTTGTCTTTTACTGTTTGTATGCTGGTATTATCGTCATAGTCCTTATCTACTATCTTGATAGCCTTTTGTAGATTTTCCGGGAAAGATTTATAAACATCCCATAACATTTTTCTTAAGGTACATCCGTATATTAATTTATCGTTTGCATCTACGTCAAGAGAAACCTTGTAAATATCTCCGCTAGCTGCACCCCATCCACCGTTATTACCGGTGCCGGGAGTGGTGTCGCTTGTGGTGAGAGCATTATATCTATAAGAGTAATTCAACCATCTACCAATAAATGTTAAGGCAGCTTTATTATTATGAGTTAACTTAGTTAAAACTAATGTAAACTCATCGCCTGCGGCAATATTCCACCTCCACGATGCTGTGTCACTGGGCAATATAGATGTTGTTCCGCCAGAATAACTAATCTTACCACCGTCGACTATTATAAAATTTCCATTATCATAATATAAAATATTATATCCGTCGAACATTTCTGACACATCAGCTCCGGCATATACGGTCATTGTGTTTTCAAAAAGCTTTACTCCGTTTGAGTAGACTTTACCCGTATATACATCTCCGACATTAAGTTTTGAACTTAAATTAACATCGCCATAGGTAAGATAATCCTCACCAAGCGTACCATCCCGATTTACAATTTCCATCTTACTTAAAATATCGTGTTCTTTACCAGTAACTTCAAGCTGAATTGCCATCGGAATACCGCAAGGTCTACTGCTTTCTGATGTAAGATAATTAAACTCCAGAGTCTTAGTATCACCTATATTGTAAAAATCAGTACCATATCTATCTGCGTTTGCCATAATGGTTTCCCAGTCATCTTCAATTGTGTCTCCCCATTTTACAGTTGACCTTTCGGTCTTAGCGACTTTGTGTGCGACAATCGTTTGTCTGTATGATAAGCCAACACCCCATCTCCACGATGCTGTTTCGCTCGGTGATATTGAAATAGGCGTAGTCGAATAATTAAATGAACCATTTTTCACGACGGTGACAAGTTTTGTCTTTTCAAAATATGTACTAAGACCTGCCGCTGTTGGAGACTGAATAGCCGTATAAACACCAGCAAATAAACCGTAATATGTTTTACCAGACACAACACTTGTGTCTGTCGTAGGAAGATATTTTGTAAAATCCAAAACATCATAACCAGAATATATATCCTCGCCAGCTTCTGCATATACATCGGTTTCAAACCAAACGGCATCTTGATTATTAAGCACAGAAATGTGATATTTATCACCGACCTCAAAATCAATCGACGTATCAAATTCGCCATATACATAATTATCTATGCCCATCGTGCCACCTGTGTTCAGTATAGTAAAATCGGTGGGTATAGGCGGAACGGGGGTTTCACCACCAGCAGCTTTAGAACCTATCACAAAGCTTAAAACATCAATAGCCATTTTATCCCTCCTGATTACTTACCTCGTCATTGCAGGGCACAGCGTCAATTCTTATAGGTATTGGTTTAACGCGCCAGATAAAACTGGTTAAGTTATTTAAATCAAAGTACGCGTTTACAAAATCAATTACTTCCTGTCTCTGTTCTTCTGTAATGTCTAAATTAGTACCTACGATTTTAAAATCTAACGAATGTCTGAAACCACTTGATACAGAATCCCAACCTTCCGATATAGTATAAGTAATATCACAGGGATAGGTGTCGTTAATTTCAGAAGTTATATCATCTATAGTATATAAGGTTCCGCTATAATCAAAGAACAGGGTGTCAATTTCCTCTTCTGTTACCACACCTCCCATTCCTGTTGGCGGGTGTGGGTTTGTAGTAAAGTTTTTAATCTCCCATCCATCATCATTACTTATGTTAAAATAAAAATTCGCACGTAATACAGTGTTTTTCGGACTTATATTAACATAACGGCTGAATAGTTCAGAGTTTTCGTTTGTGTCAACCCATACATCATACCCAACACTTCTTGTTAAGTCTGAATTAGTTTTTTCTAACGATACTTTCATTTCGTTAATTTCAGCACTTAGCAGCTCTATACTTGTATAATGTACGTTCTCACTATATTCATAATCATCCGGCACAGCTCGCTTAATAATAGGAATTTTGATAGTGTCGGAGGTTCTATATGCTTTTTCACCTGTTTCAGAATACAGATAAATGAACATAGCTTCAGGATACTTAAATAATATATTGGGTATAGAAACCGTAATACTATGTTCGTCAATAATAGAAGGTGCTACAACAAATGCTGTGGGAAATGTTCTACTGGTAAAATGTACCATCATATTTTCTGTATTAAAAATATTTGTTATCTTTAATACCTGATTAACATCCCATTGATACATCTCGGTAATCGGATTATCATAAATATCAAGCACCTTGATTTTATTATCCATATTTTTACTCCTTTCTTTTATTTATATATAAAACCACGCTTTGGTACACAGAGCGTGGTTTTATTATGTTTGTTACACACCATATACCCAGGCTAAAACCCAGTTATCATTATCGGTCGCCATTACCCGGTTTGTTACCCAGGTAAATGGGTTGTTATTAAACAAATGACCGCGAATTACGGTTTTACCATAATCCGACGCATATGTTCCAGTGTCATCCGATTCTTTATAAATATATAAATATTTGTGTCCTAGTCTAGTATACCAATAGTCAGGGTCTCCAGTACCGGTTGATGTGTGGTGTGCCGGGGATGCCATTATAAACGGGTATCCAAATCCACTACCTAACGATGTGGAACCAGCGGAGATAATATTTTTGGGTATAAAAAATGACACCCTATTTGTGCCAATCGAGTCACCAGCACCCTTAAAACAAATACATAATCCGTGTGTTTGGTCTTGCACTCTTTCTGAAAGCACAATTCTTTCGTCCCCGGTCATTTGTTTTCCGTCAGACAAACCTAAATTATAATAACTCCATAATACGTGATTATTGTGGTTTGGTGCGTTAAAATCTCCAACTACACTAAAGTCTCCATTGACTCTAAAATCGTTTTCACCCCAGTCAAAAACAGGTATACCCTTTTGAACAGTAGTCGTATAACTTAGTGATGTAAGAGTTACATCTTTATATTCTTCCAAAAACGGGAACCACACATTTGAGTTACCATCTTTTGCATATATTTTAAACTGATAACTTTTTCTATAATCAAATGTTTCTGGTAACTCTATTACATTACTATCCGGGGTTTGTCCGTCTGTAGAGCGATATGTTGTAGCCCCGGTTAAAATATTATTTGCGTTAATATAATTAATTGGGCTATAACTTCCAGTACCAGCTTCTCTATACTGATATCCTATTTTAATTTCATTACTATAGCTTCCGCCAAAATCATCTAAAAACGCATTACCGCTAAATGTAAGTTTTATAGTATTGTCTGTCGGATTTTCTCTATACAATTTATATTTAAATGTCAAAGGTGTGTATGATATAGACTCACCAGACGGCTGTATTGTAAGTGGTGTGTTTTTGTATCCCCTTGAGTCTGTGACCTCGATATTGAAACTGGTTGCTAAAGAACCAATATAACCTATTTCCGATATTGGTGAGACACTAGGAATATATTCATTATTTACCTTAATTGATTCGATATCGGCTCCATATTTTACTGTCGTATTAATAGTAAGTTGCGCCAATGAGTAACCTGGTATTAAAATATTCTCACTCTCAGTAAGATTCACCATATCGCTTGTGTCGATAACCGTACCTGTCACAACAGGCCTGCTCTCAGACTCTTTTGTCTTTACGTTAAACGTAGACGTCGTACTACCTAATGCACTACTAGCACTACTAGATGTATATGTGTAGCAAGTAAGCGTGCAAACTTCAGATTGCTTATTAGGCATCCAGTTAAAAAACGTTGTTGCTGTGGCAAGAGAAAACGATGTCGCTACAAACTTAGACTCAGTAGAACTTAAAGAGCCCACGCCGTCGCTAACACTAATCCACCAGGTTTTACTACCAACCTTTGCCTTGATACTATGATAGTATGATGTATTGTACCGCGTAACTGTAACGGTAATAGAGCCAGTTGCGCCAGACATATCACCACTAGATTTCGCAGTGGTTAATAGCTGTTTCCCGCTAACTACTACAGTAGTATTACCAGATACAGTGTACGTGTTTCCACTAGTAAATGTCGAACCATTAACCGTGTGTGTGTCTACTTGATACGTACTTGATGAAACAGAAAATGTTATTTGTAATTTATCATTTTTGTACAACACAGCGTTATTTGATAAGTTACCGGTACTTCCGTAATTAGATGACGTCCTCTTGACTGTTACTTGTCCATACGAGGATGTGGATATGGTTAATTTATATGTTTGTTCTGCGCTAGACGTTACAGAAACATTTCCAGATACAGTGTGGGTGTTCCCAGATGTGAATGATGAGTTATTAACCTTATGAGATGATACGATAAAACCACTATCAGCCCCAAATGAGATTTCTAATTTATCACCTTTGTATAATCTCGTGCCGTCGGCTATATTTCCAATAGAAGCACCGGTATAACCGGATGATGTTCTGTTTACTGTTATTTTTGAATGAGAGTCGGCGGATATATCTAGCGTATATGTATCTATTTTTGTAAGGTCGATTGTTCCTCCATAATCCTGAACAGTGCTATTATAAACCTGAGTTTTAAAAACGACAGTTACGCCTGTCTTTGTACCGTTTGCATTATGAGTTACCGTTATTTTACCAGATGTACTACCAGTCTTTGCTGGAAATACCTCGTCACTCCAAGATGTTTCACCTTTATGATAAACCTGTGTCCCGTTTATCTTAACAGTTGTTTCAGCTATACTATAAAATGTAGCAGAGCCACCAGAAGACTTTAATGTCCAGTTGAGCGTTGATGTATTTTTATCGGCATTAACCGTCTCTGATATTGTTAGTGTTAATTTACGCCCGCTATATGTGTTACTTGTAAACGTATGTGGTAGACTATATGCCATTTTTCACACTCCTTTTACTCATTTTCACCTATATAAAAACAACCAGTTCTTTCATTATTTGAACCATAGTCTTCAAACCTACTATTTGTACCAACAATTAAATATTGTCTTGATGTTAAGTTTAATGCGTTTACACCATCTACTCTAGCGCTTAAGACCATCTCATCAACCTGTTCATAGTATGTGCTTATTGCACTATCTACCGGGTTTGTAACTACCTGATAATCATCTCTGACACGCTGATAATACGTTTTATTTGGATTGACGGTCGTATCTTCTGTTAAAACATAATTTCCAGAACTTCTGGATACATACATACCGGTTTCATCTACTTTGTTCTTTATATTATTTGCAGAATCAGTAATGTTTAGACCATCATCATTAAGTGTAAACCTCTTTTCCTTTGTTGTAACGTGGTCTGGTTCAGAGTTTTCTAGGTTTTGAACACTGATAGTTAAGTCTTTTGACGTTGTTTCTAGTGATAATAATCTGCCATCAGTATCTCCAACGGCAGCAGATATTTTTCCATCAACTATATCAAATAACGTCTTCTTTTCGGTTTCACTCTCTCTCTCGTAGTATGTATCAATGTCTTGGTCTACAGGGTTATCCACAACTACATATTCCCCATCCACGTACTGATAATATGTCTTACTCGTATCTACGGTTGTATCTGATGTTAATACATATGTCTCTGGTGTATAAGAATATATTTGCAAATTATTCCCTATAAGCACTTCTCCTATAATAGCTTCTCCGTTTACACCGTAAACAGTCTCACCATTACCAAGATTTAACTCACCAAGAGCGAGTTTACTTGTATCCCATCCGTCATTGGTAAATGCAATATTTGAACTTATTATTTTAATTTGGTGTGGGTCGAGCTCTCCGGTGTCTTCGTTTATCCTTCTTCCGGTATAACCGGCGGCATCAATAATAACCTCCTCACCAACAGATGACATTATATCAGCTAACGTAAAGTTTCTGGACGATTTTATGGCTTCATTCATATAATCGAGCTCACCGTTTTTAATAGGATAAATAACATCTTTTACGTAGCTCAGTGTGTTAGCAGACTTACTAACACTACCTAAAACATTTTCAAATAATGACCTTACATCATATTTATTTAATCTGTTACCGAATGTTAGACTAAAGTCTTTATCGTCATAGTTAATTGTCATTGAGGTTAAAAACAAAGATGCTATGTCGTTATTACGTAGTTCAACATTAATTATACAGCCAGTCTCAATACTATCGCTAAAATGTTTAAACTTTTTTGAAAAGATAAAATTTTCAACATCAATGCTAAATTCTTGTGTCGGAACCGACACTTTACCGAGTTGTAGCATAGCTCTGTCATACAAAATTTTCATCTGTGCGAACTTTTCACCATATGACATCTGGTCTGTAAAAACAACATAATCATCATTATAGCTACCCTGAAATATATAATTATTTAACTCAGCAAGCTCATCTGATGAAAAATATGTATTAAACGAAAGCTCCTCTCTGATACCATTAATATTATCCAAGTCGTTATTAATGGCGTTGTTTATCATATCCAGTTCCCCGTATTCAGAATCAAGTTCGTCTTGGTAACTGGATATATAACCCTTAATATCTGACTTTAATTCATTTATTGACTTATTGATATCAATCTCAGGCGCGTGTTTGTCGAGATTGTTAATAGCCGTATTATATCTGTTTATAAGTGTTTTCTTTGATTCGGCTATTATATTGTCCAAACACTGTTGGTATAAATCAATTATGCCTCTTAACCTATTAATTTCTGCGTTGGTATTTGCCCTGGCTTGTAAATGAGTGTAATATGTGAGATTGTAATCATAATAATCGTCTCTTTGTAACTCAATCAAATCTTGCCATTCTTTGACTTTGTCACCGAGTTCGTTTGACATCCAGTCAAAATAATAACTGAAATTATATATTGTATTAGTACCTAATGGGTTTATTGCAGATATCAAAACATCATCTCCGCCGGTAACACTGATTGCTGTATATAAATCATCTGCGTTTTCAGATACCGTCGCAGAGTCTATTAAATCATTGTTAGAAAGATAAATGTTTGAAGTATGGACGTACGAGGCTTGGTCATATACATTAACCAATCTGTTTATTATATCAAAAACAATAATACACTCATATGCATCTTGAACTTGCTCCATCAAAAACGATAAGCAATTGGAGTCAACAGAAATATCATTGAATGTTCTGTATCTGGATGCAACGCTTTCATCAATATGTCCGGGTTGCCATAAGGGAATTGTTTTTAATATCTGTTCCAGTATGCCCTCTCTATCATCTCCTGGTTGTGTAACAAACGGATATGTACCATCGCTAATAAATGGAATCATTTTTTGTTGAAGTTCTATGTCAATAGATTGCGCTTCGATATCCTTGTAATAGCGGTTACCATCATATCCATCTTGTACGCTATTTATCATAAAAAAGCCAATGTCTTTAAAAAACACAAGACGACGATTTTGTACAGAGTCATAAACACGTTCTGCAAACTCTTCCTTGCTTTCGTGTCTGACACCGATTACTTTTATGTTTATAATGTTCGTATTGTCAAACAAATACCCCGAACCATCACCATATGTTAACTCGTAATCATCTTGACCTATAACCTCATAATACGTATCAATATCCTGGTCTACGGGGTTGTCCACCCTAACGTATTCACTGTTTATGTACTGATAATATGCCTTGTTGGGGTTAACCGTGGTATCAGATGTTAACACGTAGTCATATACTTCCGATAATACAAAATTATCCACAACCAACGCATTATTAAAACCAGTTATAGGAATTACCAGAATAACACTGCCTGATGGAAACCCGGTAAATCCGGGTGACTGACCGGGGTCAGCCGGGTATGACCTTGTACGAATAATAGTATTATCACTAAGAGTTACCTCGACATCATATTCTTGACCAACCTCAAGGCCTAGTGTCTGTGGTAATAAACCTAAGACTCTGCTTTGACCAAGCACAGTTTCGGTTATCATATTTCTACCCAACATCGTTATATCATAATATTTACTTAATTCAGATTCGTGTTTTGGCTTATTTACCCTAAAATTAAGTTCAGACGTTGCGTTAAAATTAAATACAGCCTCTTCCGCCTCGTGGTCAATAATTGGGCATACAACGTTTGATAAGACGCCGTTATTATATGTACAACCAGGGTTACATAAAACTAGTTGAGGTTTTTCTAATCTGTCAAGCGCATCATACTTAACTATCATTAAAATCTCCTCCTATTATTGAATTTAAATTCAATTTCAGCCGCATTACCAAATACAGACAGTATATTATCACCATCTAATAACCTAATAAAATTTTGGCCTTCAAACAATAAATAATAATCCTCGTTAATATATTTTATATCCCCGTCCATCATTATTGTTGCTCCCGCAGGTACATTAACAAACTTCGTATATCTTGTGTTACTATCACTATGATTATAGATAATAATATCTCCGTTTGTATTTCCGTTTATTATCGTTACCCTCGGATAGATATATTCACTCATATCATAATCTGTTGTAACAACAATAGATGTACTGCTATCACCTGAGTTATGAATCTCAAAAGTCTGAGTTGTTTCGTCTTCCCAAAACATATTACTATCAGCCTCAAGCGTTGCTTTATAACCTATGATGCCGTTTCCGTATTCAATTTTTTCCGGATTCAAAAATCTACAATTTAAAAATAATCTTTTTTCATCTACCGGTGCCGGCGGGTCGTCCGTTTTTACAATATTAACGTCTACACTTCCAACCCTAATTAGATTTCCACTACTATCATATGTTAACGGAATGGTCTCGCCCTTATAATTAACCGATACTATATTACCATCCACGACGTTTGGAATAAGCGTATAAGAATCTCCGAGCGTATCAGTAATAATATAAGAATGAGTGTCGTTTATGACCCAAGTATCAATATCATAGTTAGAAAGTCCATCGCCAGTCACGATATAACCACTTTCACAGACCTCTCCGTCTATAAAATATAACCTATAATATCTAGCCCTGTTAAAGAGCCACTTTTCAATTTGTCTTCTTTCGTTTTCGGGGATAACGCTCCCATTATATGTCATTATCTCTACTTCAAACGATAGGGGAGAGTCAGTATAGTCATCGTCGACTAAATAACGAGACTTATCAGCTTTGTTAAATATTGACACACTATTTACATCGCCAGAAAGTTTTATAAATCTCGACGTGTCAAGGTTAGCAAATACTAGCCCATATTGCTGTGACAGTTTTTCTCCGTACTGAAAATATGTGCCATAAATATCAGCCATTTAACTTACTCCTTCCTTTGTGTGTTTATTATATATGAAGACGAGCCCCCGCTAATCACGGGAGCTTCGTCATTATAAAACTATACTTTTATTTACTAAGCTTAGTAAATTCCTTAAGCATCATCTCGACGCTTTCACGTTGAGCCCTACGCATCTGAGACACGGTTTGAGAGTCTGCGTTCCCATTAATGGTAATTGGACTCATAGTAATATTATTAACTATGGCACTACCACCAATCTTACCAAGTGCATTATTACGCAATAACTCTGATAATAATCCAGAAATCACAGCACTGCCATTGTTAGCAAATTCATACAAGAATTTACTTGCACTAGCATTAAGAACCTTTTCGCCGCCGGTAAACATTTTATACCTATTACCGTCTTTCGACTCAAATATTGTTTCGAGACCGTTTTCGTCTACACCGTGTAAACCCCGGGTGGCGTATTTTGTACCACTGGCATACCCAACAATATCACTTTTCTTTATCCATCCAAGCGGGGTGCCACCTTTTTTATTTGAAAGATTATATGCGTGCGTACCCTTCTCGTTGGTAAGAACAATATATCCATAACCGTCTGTCAGATAGGATTCTGCATTACCAGACGCTCCACCACCGTATGAATTAGCATACCATTTTGTTCCAGATTTGACCTTAACTTTTGAGCCAACTGTTAATGACGGAGCGGATGTCGTAGATTTTGTCGTAGATTTTGCTGAACTACTAGATGAGCTTGTATTAGACTTACCACTAGACGAGCTGCTAGACTTACTACTTGAACTTGACTTACTGCCCGTTGACGGCGCTTTATATCCTGTTGCGTTTTCAAGATGAAAGTTTTTATAATACTTACCATAGGCTGTGTAATAATCATCAAGCGCTTTATATGCGTCTTCCCAAGCGGTTTTAATGGTATTATCAATACCATCACCATATTTCCGGTTCCACCCAAGCATCTCCTCATATAACTCAATAGAACCATTCTTAACATCTGTTAACGCTTTTCTATATAACTCACCCTCGTTTGCTAACTGTTCTTCGAGGCGTGTCATACGTTTATTATATAACTCTTCCTGTGCTTCATACTCTTTGTCAAGAGTATCCTGCATCGCCTCAAGCCGATGGTCTTTTTCAAAATCATCGAGTTCTTTTTGCGCATCTGTAAGCTCTTGAGCAAGCTCCAACTTCCTTTTCTGAGCCCACGCCGAATCGTCAAGTGATAATTGTTGAATTTGAGCCTCGATGTCAGATACAGTTTTACGCTTTTCAATTTGCTCTTCGAGATATTTATCTTCGTCATAAGCATCTTGCAGCATTTGTTTTTGCTTATCATAAAACTTTTTAAGCTCATCTAACTGGTCTTTTAAATTGTCTTTTAGCTTTTGTAAGTTTTGTTTAAGCATCTTGATTCTTATCTGAACCAGGTTATTAGTACTCTTTTCGGCGTTATCACGCAACTTTTCCATACCATTAAATACTTCTTCCTCGTATTTATAGTATTCGCTAAGCGTTATTTCTTTTTGCTTGTAAGCCTCTTTATAAGCACTTTTCAACCAAACTAAAAATTGGGCTTCTGTTTCTTTGCCCATCGCGACTTGATGCTTGTGGTATTCATACATCTGCTTAAAAATGTTGTCTTCATCATCTTTTTTAGACTTAGAACTACCACTACTACCACTACTACCACTACTACCACTACCGGTCTTAGCATATATATCTTTTAAAGATAATCCCTTTAATGACTCAAGATTATGGATTGCGTTTAATGTATTGGCTTTAATTTCTTTTACTTGTTTGATTCTGCTCTCAGAGGCATCCTTCTGATTACTTATCCAGTCATTTACACTTTCTCCGCCAACAGTAACGACGTCTCCGCCAAAATCAATAGATAGGGTGCCACCGCTCACTCCTCCAACATCGGCAACTCCTTTAAAATATGAGAGTACTCCTCCCTCATCGACATTACCACTGAGGACATCTGAGATTAAATTTTTTAACGCACCCCAAAGATTACTTGCAATTCCTGTTAATTTTGTATAAAGTTTTGAAGAATAATCATTTACAGCTTGTAGACCAGCGCTTAATCCTTTTTCGTGAGACTGTTTAACAACAGACGCGTATGGAGTCCAGACGTGTTCGTTTGATTTCTTGCCGAAGTCTGCACCCTGTTTAAGTTGGTCATTCAGAGCTTCTTCATTTACTTTTAATTCACCGTCTTGAAGTTCTACATAATTTTGACCTTGTAAATCATTTAGCTCAGTTACCTTATTTAAAAATTCCTCTTCCTGTGCTACCTTACCATTTACGGTCATATTTTCAAGTTCTGTAATGATATTTGCCTTTTGTTCTTCTAAATCAAGCTGATTATCAAGAACTTGAGCCGTTGCCTCTAACTCTTTAATCTTTGCATCTATCTTAGCATCGTACTCTTGTTCTTGCATATCTAAGATAGCATTTAATGCATTCTTTTGAGCCTCAACGCTACCATCGGCAAGAAGATTTTCTTGTTGAAGCAACTGCGGATACATTTCAATCAGCTCAAGAAGCTCTTGCTTAGAAAGCTCAGTACCCTCTGCAAGTTTAGACATAGCCGAAGTAACTTTATCAACACTGTTTGCTAACGAATCTAATCCAGACATTAATTCCGTTACATTGAGTGGCTCAATCATTTCTGCAGACGCATAACGTATTTGGCGAACCTTTTCCTGTAACTCATCTAGTGATATAGAATTATTATCCGCAACTATATCATAAACAAAATTAAATTCGTCACTAGTTAATCCGTTTATATATGTCTCAATATCTTCGGCACTACCAGTAATGTTATCTTTAACATATTGAACGTCTCGGTCAAAATCATCAAGGTCTAACTGTATTTCAATATTTTTTAACAGATTCCCATCTACACCAGCGTCTTCTAGTGCTTTTAATATATATTGAGATACATCAAACTCTCCAACAGTTAATTCACCAGATTCAAATGCAGAGCGCATATCAAACAGCGCATACATAGCTTCTTGCACCTCTGGCTTTGCCTGTACGATTGGCTCCAAGAAGTTATCTTGGATGTAATTTTTAAAATCATCCGCTGTTTTTAAGCCCAACCCAGAATAATCTATATTACCAACGAGTTTTGTCAACAAAGCTTTCGTGTCTGTGCTGGATGAATTATACTCTCCTGTTGTTTGTAACCAAGCACCCATAATGGGAGAAAGTTGTTGCCACTTAGCCTTATTGCTGTTATTGATACTTTCAATTTGCCTATATAATGAGTCTACTTCGTTTTTGTATTTTAAAACAAATTCATCAGAATCAATTATTTGCTCACTGTCGTTACTACCTAAAATATCAGTTAACCCATTATCACCCAATGGCTTTTTTGTTGAGGCTATTTGGTTTAACTTTGCTGTTTCATAATTAGCTTGAGCTATTTTTAGCTGTGATTCAAGTTCCTCTACACGCTTATCGTACAGTTTATCAGACTCTTCGATATTTTTTATTGCTTTTGGGAAAGAATCTATAATTTTTTGATTCGTAGCTATTCTTTCTTGTTCAATTAAATTTTCGAATGACTTTGATAACGTATCTATACTATAAGAAAGTGCTAGAATATGGTTTCCGTTTGAGTCTAATCCCATATCTATCTCGGGGAACAACTCGGCTAATTTATTATTTAACTCCCAAAATCTTTCATACTCTTCATCTGTTAATGATATGTTATTACCAAACGCATCAACGCCACTTGCGAGCTTTTGAAATTCTGGAATAATTTCATCAACATTATTCTTAAGAGACGCATATTCGTTTGCTGTGTTTTGTGCATCTCCAATAATATTGTTGAACTCCGAATCTAGCTCTGACATTTTATCAGTAGCAGAACCTGTGTTTAGAGATAATAACGAAATAGCTTCAACAACAACAGATATGCCTAATGCAATCCATCCCCACACAGGAATTGAAGCCATAAGTGATTTAAAGCTAGCAGCTAGTCCCTTGTTTGTTAAAGATAGTGTTGTTTCTGCGCCGGCCAATCCAAGCGTTTCTAATATTGCCTGTGCTTCCATATCTTTTAATGTGCCAGCCGAAACAGCGGCTAATATTTGTTCTTTAACTTGCTTTTGTTGAACAACAGATAGTGTCGCCGTCGCAACAACTTGCTCTTCAGTTGCGGACTTAGCACCAATCATACTGGTGGTAAGAGCGGCTACGGACTTAGCAGCCTGACTAGTCGCAACAGCTATTTTAATTGACTTAATTGCCAAAACCGAGGATACTATAGTCGGCAATAAAAGATGAACTTTTGATAATGCAGTAACAAGCGACACCAACGCCTTCGCGATGCCAACAATAACAGAAATTAAGTTAGTCGACACCAGGGTCATTGACATTTCTTCAAACGTGGCTTTGAGTTGATTTATTTTAGCTTGAGCACTTTCCATATATATCTCATTTGCTCTTGTAGCAGCACCCATTGAATTTGTCGCTGTTTCATATGCCGCAGCAGCATCTCCCCAGTTAGAAAGAATTGAGGAAATTACTTGTAACTGTCTTGTGCCACCAAGAATTTCCGCAACCCTTGCTTGTTGAGTATCCGACAAGTTATCCCATACACCAGCAATGCCTTCCATAATATCATATAGGTCTTTGAACGAATTTGTCGTTCCGTCGACCATAATATTAAATCCGGTAAGAGCTTGAATCTCCTCAGCATATTTTGATGTCGCGTCTGCGAGGTTTGATGTATCTTCACCAAGCTCCTCTAAGTCTGATTTTGAACCCCTAATACGCGCTGATACAGTTTTAAGAGCCGTACCAACAGTATTTGCGTTTTGCACAGACGCATTAGCGGCTGCGATTAACGCTGCCGACTTTTCAAAACTAGTATTTGTTGCATTAAGTGCAGCGCCAGATTTTTCGTATGCAGTCATTAATTCCGAAGCTGATACAGCGTATTTTTGACCCACATTTATAAGAACATCAGAAACGTGCTCCACTTCAGAGACATCTTTTTGATAACCCTTTATAATTGATGTAATACCAGTCGTTGCTTCTTCGTTATTAACCCCAGCAACATTGGACATTATGGTAGAATATTTTGCAAGCTCAGACGCTTCCGAAAGCGTATAACCAAGCCTCGAGAACGTTTCTATTGATTTTGTTACCGACACAACGCTCTGTCCAAGACTCTTTGCGAGTGTTACGGTTACGTCTGTAAACGACTCCATTTCGTTTTTGGTAGCACCGGTTACAATTTTTAATTGTGTAAATGCGCTATCGAGTTCTATTGATGCGGATACAGCCTGTCTTAAAACTCGATATGCAGCCATTATTACTCTTGAAATATTAAAATACTGTGAATACTTAGCAAACGCACTTTTAATTTTTTCACCAAATGATTGGGCGTTTTCTCCAGCTAATTTAATTCCAGACGAGGCGGTCTTAACACCGATACTAATTTCGTTAAGTTTTTCATTAAATACCTCTTCGGATATCGCCGCATTATCAAGTTGTGATTTAAGTGCTGCGAGGTCGGTGGCGTATTTACTAATTGCTTGATAGTCTGAGGCAGATGCACCATTTTTAGCCTTTGTCCACCCAAGCGCTGTCTGTATTTGGGAAACCGTTGAATTGTATTTTGAATAATCCGCTCCTTTTGGTGTACTAGACTTTTGAACAGCATTGACGCCCTTTTCTACACTCGCAAGTTCACCCATTTTTGCTATGAGTGTTTGTATTTCAGCCTGTAACGTTTGTACTCGTTTAATCTCGTCTGTTGTAGTCGTACTTTGCTCTTTTCTTACACCCTCGACTACATTTATTAATTCATTATATTTTACCTTTAATGTTTCCAGTCCTTCTGCTTCTTGTATATATTTATTACTAATTACACTTTGGTAATCTTTATCTATACGCGACTGAACAGAGTTTATGGAACCAATAGCCTGGCTTCTGGATATCGGTTTTACCGATATGCCACCACCAACAGATGCTATAGAAGCTTTGATTGATTCTATTTGCTGTCTAAGATTTTCTAGACCCCCCAAGTCATAATCAAACTTTAATTTTATGGGGTTAATCTTCTCAGATAGCTTCTCTATCTGAGAATTAATTTCAGATAATTGCGTTTGTACCGCTATACCTACATCTAAAATAATATCAGCCATATTTCACCATCCTTTTATAAAGAAAAGGATTGGCGAAAGCCAATCCTTTAAAATCAATATGTATATTCTGTTATATCTAAATCATACGACATTATAGCAGTTACGCCGTGAATCCTTGCGTATGTATCCATATATTCTCTAATCGCTTCTTCGACAAAATAAGCGCCTTCTCTTTTTTTAAGACTCTTTATTGGTTTATCCGTATGACCCTTCCATACACCAGCGACAGAACCACTTGCCGAATACCCGTGGTCTAATAAGACGACTATATCTTGAACGCCATTAGGATATTTATTAGGATTGAGAGAATCTCTGTGCAAATTATCAGTAAAGTATATGCTTATTTTGTATGAATAATACATTGTGTTACTTCCAATTGCGGTACCACTATCAATCATCTTAGGGTCTGAGTAATTTATGTTTTTAAATGCAGCAACTGCGGTACTACCAAGATTTCCTCCGGCATAGTCGAAACCAGCAGATTCATTAATGTGCGCCTTTAGTATATTAATAAACTGTTCTGCTATATCCCAACCCTCTCTAAAATCTGGGTCAGAAATACCGCCATTACCCCTTATTGCGCCTATAACACGTTCATCAATCTTTTTCTTTCCAGCAGGTGTATGAAGAAGGTAATTATTTATTTTCTTTTCCAAAGCGGCATTATTAACAAACGCAGCCATTTTATCAACCACCCTTCGTTGTATATTAATTTTGATTTACTCGGTGTCGTATTGATTCTTAATTGCTTTAACGATTCCTTCCTCCGTAATATTCATCCCAGAGATAGAACTAATAAATCCAGAGAGTTCGTCGGGATTAATTCCCTTAAATATATTTTCAAATTGAGCCTGTAAGTTTTCGAGAACAGTATACATCTCGTTTACTTCTTTGTGGACGTCACTAATTCTCATACCAACAGTATAACGTATATGCTCATCAATAGACTTCATTATCTCATTAAATTGTGACATATCAATATTTTCTAAGATAATATCAAAAATATCGGAACCGTATACAAAATCATATTTCTTATCAATATTTTCCGGGAGTGAAAGATTTGTATAATATTCAAATGCATTTACTCTAATAGAAAAATCTTTTGCTTCCGGGATGTAGTCAGAATTTTCTTCTGAAAGACAACTGCTAACCACACCAGAAACAAATTCCATTACCTCTACGAGTTTGAGTCTCGGCTTAATATCAAACTTAAGCTCACCAAGTTCTATTGGAACGAGCTCCATCTTACAATCGTTAACATATTTTTCAAGTTTATTAATAGAAACTCTTTTAATTTTTTCTGCCATAATTATTTCTCCTTTTTATTCTTTGTCGCTCTTTGTTTATATTTAGAGCATACGTTATTTTGTATTTCTTGCTGTATTCTTCCCTCAATTGCTTTACGCAATATACTACAATTACGTGAATAACGAGTACAGTCGACGCAACTAGATTTAAAATCCTCTAGCTGAGATGCATTATTAAACACACCTATATAATCCACTGGCTTAATTGTAGCCTCCATTCGTGGATTTACATTATCATAATAAATCGCTTGTACTCTTTCTAATGTTACATTATCATCAAGCCAGACAAGCTTTGTGTCAGTAATCGTATCTAAAAAAACTTTGAAATAATTGTTTGCGTCAAAGTCTATTGAAGGAAAATAAAAAACCGTATCTATATAAAAATGTTGTGTCTTGTTTGGAACGTGATTCCAGTTCTGTCGTTTAACCTCTTCTTGTATATAGTCAGCAAATTCTTTTTTATACTTAAGAACCCACGCCGGTTTATATGACATAGCCATATATTTACCGTTTTTTCTTACCACTCTATATTCGAGGTAATGATTAACAGAAGGGGGGATGCGACTAACCAAAAACAACTCTTTTGATTTATCTTCCATATTTTCTCCTATAAAGTAACTAAGAGCCACGCTCACGCGTAGCTCTTATTACTATTCGTCATCCTCTTCGTCTTCGTCGTCTTCGTCCTCAAAGTCATCTTCATCATCTTCATATTCATCATCAATATCGTCAATGATTTCTTCTATGACTTCATCGTTAGATTTAGAAGCCGGGTCGGATTTATTTGTGTCCGTCGACGCTTCATTTCGAGCGGCCGCAACCGCAGCAAAGTAGGCGCTGCCGTGTTCCGGGCAGCACGCTACATCTTGCCAGCGAAAAATATCTGAAGTGCGACGGACGGTATGGCAGTACTCATACTCCTTGCCACACACTTTACATTTTCTTGTCGCACCAGCCATATTTATTTCCTCTATTAGTCAGCGTCTTCTGCGTTGGCACCAAATACAGTCCAAGTATAGAACTGTCCGCCTACGCCACAACCGCCAGCGAGAGCCGAAGCTTCAAAGTTATGAACTGTCTGACTGTCGCCCATCTCAAGTGTAAACTCACCAGAGAAATCTGCCTTCGGAACAAAGAACTGTACTCTGTAAAGATTAGCGCACTTATCTTCGCCAATAGCATCAATATAAAGCATAGCTTTGCCAGAATATTTATCGCTTTCGTTTACAAGTACATCAGCATTAATCTTTCTCTTGTAATAGACAACGATTTCTGTGCCCTCAGCGACATCAGTATGGAATGTTAATTCCTTAGTAGCGGGGGCATATGCAAACTTACCAGCAGCAGCCGTAGTATCCTGTTCAAGCTGCTCTCCGAGTGTACCATCGGAATTTTTAATATAGAGAGCTTCGATTTCAGCGCCCAATGTGCCAACGGCCTTGTACTGTGTTGCAGACTTATGGCTTGCATTTACCGTAGCGTAATCAGTCCAAAGAACTTCAGTCGCCTTGCTTTCAAAAGTACCGCCTGTCTGTTTTTCAACAAGACCACTTGATACTAAGCCATTTGCACCACTAATTGTAACAGACTTATTTCTCTTAAGAGTGTTAAGTTTACGTCCCTGCTTACCGGTGATGTCGGTTGTCTCTTCTGACTGAGCAATCGAACCACTCTGAAGCTCGTCGAGAGTAAACAAATAATTACCTGTCGTGATATCAAACGCAGTGATAGTCTCAAGACTGGTAATCGTTATATCAGAAATAGCCATATAAATATTTCCTCCTATTTTTATTTATGAACTAACCAGTTTAAATCATCCTGGTTGAGTGTCTTGACATCTAAGTTGCCGGTATAAACACCAAACATCTTATTTTCGTAGTCAACTTTCTTAACTACTTGCTTTACGCTTTCGTTAAATTGATATATAGTAAGGTCTCGCACACCCTCAAATGTATATTTAAATTGTTGTGTGTTAACCATTGCCGTTATTAAAGATTCTATTTGAGAATCTTCTGTGCGCCCCATACGGCGCTTTAATTTTTTCCTTGCTCGCTCCAATAAGTAATCCTGAGCCTCTTTATTTGCGGGCTTCTTTATATTTTTTTCGATATGATGTATTTGGCGTAACGAGTCAGCGATACGACCATATATCGCTCTGTCTATGATAATATCGTTTTCTTTATCAAGCATTACGGTCATACCATTCTCTTCATTAATTGCCAGACTAAATTTCTTTAAATCTAAATCCCCAAATATTAATGATGTATCCTGTGTTTGAAGGTTTGGGAATAATAATAAAAACAAATCATATTCATTGATTTGTGTGAAATCAATCCCTGCATCATCAAGAGGAACCATTAAATCTATGGGCATTGCGACTAATTGAGATACAAGTCCATAGTACCTTTCTTCGTTGTCTAATATCTGCCCTACGGTCGGGATTACTATTTTAATAGAGTCGTTAATTACCAACTCATTCTTATATAATAAATTTCGTATAGACATTAATTCTTCTTACGATTAGACGGAGTGTATTTATTTGGGTCATACGGGCTATTCCACTCTTTAGCGTAGAATATCATAACTTTCCCCTGATAATCAGTCATTGGAGCGAACCTTTTGACTGCGTGAAGTTCAAGTTCTCCCATTCCGTATTTTCTACTGCCGTTAATCAACTCACATATCCTTGAGCACATAGCATCCGTTCTTACGCCACCCTCGGGTAAACGCAGATTGCTTCTGTGAGTAAATACCCATACATAAATTGTGGGTAAAAGATAGGTTTTATTCATAGATGTTTGCACATCTACATCAATGCATACAAATGTATCACCAGTTTGTACTGTTTCCGGCACATACTCGCACGGAAAAACATTTTTATACATTAAGGATGTGGCCTCAGACATACTGACGTTTTCATTTATTAACTTAACCATCTTCTCATCGGTTAACAAATCTTCGGCCAGTTGATTTTTGTAATCATAAAAGTCACGTAGCTGCATTATAACCACACCTTCTTTCCTGTTTCATCGGAAACTGGCAATGTATCTGGTGTGTGGATTGCATCCGGATTAACAACCGTATTGTGAGGGAAATGCTTATAATAATCCGCAATTCTCAATTCTTGGTTATCGTCCTTTGTGCCGGTGACTTCTTGAAGTACAAACTTATATATACCGTTACCATTATATATACCAGATATCTTTAGTGGCTTTGTTAACTGATATGCTAACAAAAAACCGGAATCGGGGTCGTCCACTAAGAACCTGTTTTCTCTATTCAGTTTTGCTGTAAACTCGTTCTTTGCAATAGTAATTGCGATTCTTGAGTCACCGCGAGTAACGATAAAGTTTCTGTCTTCGTACTCACCCGTAAGATATTTAGTTCCGTCCTCAACAATACACCACTGCTCGTGGATAACATCTGAATCATCAACCCACTTTAGCAGATAATTACACTGAATCATTTTTGCTCTTGTATACAGCGTCGTATTAGCGTCCCTCTCTGTTATCAACCAATGCTCGTTCATCCAGTCAACATAGGCTCCGTGTCTGATGTCTTCACCAGGCAACGATATTATCGTCTTTTCATTAAGGTTGTCCGAATTAATAACAGCGACGTTGCGCTCAGCGTCGTCGACGACAGCGCTTTGATATGACATATTATCAGGGAGTTTATTTACTATCATTCTCGACTCACGTTTTTTAGACGCTTCTCTTTTTGTGGAGCCGTGAACACTCATCCTGCTTGCGTATGTATCCCATCCGCTCATACATCATCACCGCTTTCAGTATACTTTGCTTGAAGTTTATTGCATATAGAAATAGCCTTAAAAACCTCTCGCCTCATATCAGCAAAATCGCATTCGGGATTATCAATTAAATACTGCAATATAGATATTAAAGAGAAAAGCTGAGAGTCTTCCTTAACAGCAGTTAAGAGTTCCTGACAGCCCATTAGTTCCCTTTGTAAACTTTGCATATAAGTAACCAGTGAACTTTCCTTGTTTTCTCTTATAGGGAGGATTTTAAAAAATGAGTTCACAAGGTTTGTAAAATAATTACAAAGAAGTTCGTTACTAACAATGGAGTTATCTAAATTATCCATTATAAATGCAGCTCCGATAAATCACCGTGATTATAGCTATACTCCCTAATCATTTGCGTATAATCCTTCTTAGCTTGTGCGTGAGTATTACCAACTCTTAAAAGCATTTCAGCAGGGGAGTAGGTAGTAAAATCTCTTGTATTTAAAACGGTCTCTAATAACTCTTGTTTGTATAAATACGGCTTTAACCACTGAACAACCATTCCTTCTGTAATGATATCAACTATTTCGTCAATGTCTTCATTTGGAATATCTACATTAAATACTCTTTCTGTGTCATCGGCGTTACCAAGTAAATCATATACACAAATTCTGTTAAATTCAGTAATAGCTCTTTTTAAGTAACCATCAACCGTCTTTTCCCTATCTTCTTCACTAAGCTCTAGCAACTCGTACTCAGATATTTTTGATAAGAAGGAATCAGTAAACAAGTCGTAAGAAATGCTCATTGCTGTTACTCCTTATTATTTTTCGATAAGCTCAATACCAAGCGCTTCTTCAAGAGCCATAATTGTCTTGCGAGAATCAATGGTACCATCAGTAACCAACTGTGTCGCTCTATAAGAAACAGACTTCTTTTGTCCATCAGAGAGCCCACTAACTATCTTCTTAATCTCGGGTATAGGTTTCTCAAACAATCCGTCAAAATCTCCGATAGGAAGTGCACTTGCGTAAAACTGATGAAGCCCAAGATAGTCAATTACCCAGGCGTCTTCCTCTTTAAACATAAACCAGTTATTCAGGAAAAATCCTTTCGCTGAACTCTTAGCGTTGCGTAACTCCCTAAGCTCAATCTCTTGCTCATCGCCAAAGCCGTCCCAAACAAATACTTCTTTTGTTCTCGGGCTTACATATACAAGCTTACCTTGGGAACCGTTTACGACAGTGATATACTGACTGTCGTCAATATCCTTGGGAACAATGTTAGTCTCGACTTTTGCCTTTTCTACAACCTGTTTAGCGGAAGTAGCTTTCTTATTCTGGGTTGTCTTTTTTGTTGTATTATTTGCCATAATTACTCCTTTAGTTCATATAGCGGGGTTGTTACACCCCGCTATTAATATAAATTGCTATACAAAATTACGCTGTAATCTCGTACTTACCAATACCAGCGTTGCCGCCAGCAAGAACGAGACCGATACCATACTGCTCACCATAGAAATATTCCTGTGTGAAATCAGCATTAGCAAGCGGGTCGCCCATAATAACAATCGGATTGCCTTCGTAGACAACCTTTACGGGCTTGTCATCGCCGGCAACGATTGTAAGCATATTATCATCATACGCGAATGTGGTTGTGCCAACCTTATGGCGCTGAGGAGTAGCAACAACGGGAGTACCGTTGAAATAACCCCAGAAGCCAAGCTTATACATATCTTCCTTACCAGCCTCAGCAACAACGCCAGGAACAAGCTTTCTGCAAGCCTTCTTTGTGCCAATGATTGTTGCCTGTTTGCCGCCAGCAGCAGCCTCAACGTGAGCAATAAGGTCGATAAGAGAATCCTCATTATAGCTACCAGAAACGCAGTATGTACTACCGCCAATCTGAGCAGCCGTAGCAGAACCCCAAAGAGTGTAAACATCATCAAGAAGCTTAGCACGGAAAGATTCAGCTACCTTATCAATAAGGCGATTAAAATCAACACGACCAGCAAGAACTCTGTTGAGCTCTTCGTAAATACGTACGGTCTTCATTACTGTGGGGATAATAACCTCTGTGTCGCCACCAAGTCTCTGACGGCGTACACCCTGTGTACCCTTAGCTGTGTCATCAACAACAAAGAGTGTGCTGTCTTCTACAACGAAGAGATTTGCGTCACCCTCAGCAACATTTCTGAAATCAACAAGAGCGTTAATAAGAGCGTCTTCCTGGATGCCCTCTACAACAGTCTTGCTAAGAATTTCCTCAATAAGAGCAAACAATCCGTTGCACTTACCATCACGGATTGCTTTATAGTCAAGCTTTGTGCTTCCGTTGTTAGCTTCGATAAGAGCTTTTCTCAGAACTTCCTGAGACTCTTTAACAGAATACTTTTCAACTTTATTGTTATAAGCATCAACAGCAAGTCTAACTAATTCATTCATCTCTGTCATTTTAGTGTCCTCCTGTATTAAATTAGTCTACCATAATGGCATAGAAAGTAAATCTGCCAACAACATTGATGTCGATAATCTTACCAACAACAGTTGAGCCAGATGTAGCGCTTGCAGCAACGTTAAGTTTTGTACCAGCTTTAAGCTCTACAACATTACCAATATCGGGTGTCGCTACACCATCAAGAGCGTCCTTAGTTACACTAAAGATGTCGCCCTGATGAAGACGATAGCCTCTAGCGATTTCGCCAGCTTTGTTTGTGAAGTCATCGAGAGCGCGCTTACCTGACTCATAAACTACCTCGGGAGTAGCAATAAGGACGATATCTTTAAGAGCATCGCTCGCAGCAGGTGTAGCACCCTTAAAAACTTCTCTTGAATCAATGACAGTAGCACCACTGGCTGTGTGTGACTCAAGGCCATCAAGCTTAACAACATTACCATTGTCAATAGCAGTCATTGTGCCACTGGGCTGATATCTAACTGATACCATACCGGCACGGTTATCAGTACCGTACATTTTATCTGTTCTTACAACAGCATACATTTGTCATTCCTCCTAAATTAATCTTTACTATATTTTACAAATACTCCGCCGTAAGGCTCGGTGAGATTTGCGTCGTTGTCGACTATGAGCTTAGGTGATTTTGCGCTAAAGTTTTCATTACGAATTACAGTGTTTCTTCCGCGAATAGCAAAACACTTTTCCTCTAACTCTTCTATGGAATAATTTGCGCTATCTGCCTTCAATGCCTCAAAGTCATCGTTACCAACTAAGTCTTCAAACTTAGCAAATACTTCATTTACTTTCTGCTCAGCAATCACACGCTCATTTTCTTCTTTATACTGGCGGAGCGACTCAATCTCTGTGTTTTGAGTATTGATAGTTTCTGTAGCAGATACAAATTTATTTTCAAACTCTTTGAACTCAATAATCTTTGTCTCAAAGCTTGAAAATGCCTGTGCAACAGGAGACGCCTGTTCGCCGATATCAAAATCTTCGATAGCAAACTTCTTGCGTTTGGATGTTGCAAAATCAATAGAAATAGAATCTCCGTCTTTGCTGAACTTAGAACCGTATAAAAGCCAATCGTTGGTATCCCAATAATATACTTCCTGTATATCTAAGTCGCAGTCGACATACCAAAAGCGATGACACTCACCCCACTCGCGCTCGATTTTTTCCTCACCGAGAATGCGACAAATTTCATCAACAACATTACTGGTTAAAGAATAGTCGCCGGGTTCGGGTTCTCCACCCTCGCCGATGGGTTCACTGTCAGGCTCAGCAACGGGCTCTCCTTCGGGCTCTCCTTCAGGTTCTCCTTCAGGTTCTCCTTCAGGTTCTCCTTCGGGCTCGCCGGCGGGTTCAGTGTTATTGTCAGAAGAAGCCTTAATCTCTTCAAACTTCTTCGTTAATTCTTCTATAGATAAATCTTCGATAGAAAAATCAAGACTCTCGATATCAATTCCGTACTGAAGTGCTAACTTTATTTTTTCGTCCAACTCCTTAGTTCCTCCTTCCGTGCTAGAATAATTTTGTAAAACTTTATTGTCAACTCCTACCGGAGCGTTGACTTGATTAAAACTTTCCTTTAAATCCTGCATCATAACTGACATCTGATTTTTAAATTCTTGTTTTGAGAACATAGTTAAACTCGAACTCTCGAAACAGGGTTCGACACCAATAAGCGTAAATGCCGTAAACTCAAAATCCTTTATTTGATAAACTCCGTCTACCATTTCGCCGTCTTTTACAAGAATCTCCATCGAATGCGCAGTAATGCCATCTTTCTTAAGCTTCCTATATGCTTCCTGTCTTTTCCAAATAAGTACCTCAACGTGCAGATATTCGTGGATAGTCCCGTCTTCTTCTTCAACATCAGCCCACCAGTATTTTGCCGATTCAGGTACACAACCAACGGGGGTTGTTAAATTAACTAAATGTAATTCGCCGTCGTTGTCTTTTGCTAAATCCATATCGTGTCCGCCAAGTGTGTCGCTCTCTCTATCGTAATTGCAAACCAACGGACAATTATACATAGTTTTAATATTACGCTCGAACGCTTCTTTAGAAATTGCATTTCCGTTTCTGTTATCTCCCGGATATGCTACACGCAATACGCCTGCGTCAAACGAAGAGTTAATTTCACATAAATGGGAAAGTGAGGATGCATAGGTTAAGTTTAAAACTTTATTCATCTTAATCTCCTCAACAATTAACCCGCACCAATCAGGCGCGGGTTAAGAATGAATATGTTAAAAAGACAAAATGTTTGAGAGACAATATTTCATTTCACTGTATTTAAATGTAAACTGTTCCTGATTAACAAAAACATATACATCATTTTTCTCATCTGATTTAAGCAAATGGAACCCATCAGCCAACAATACATCTCTCGACTTTTTGTCAAATACATATATGAAATTTTCCATCTTGACACCTCTTTAGGCACCGACATTAACCCCAATCATCTTTATCTTCCCTTGATTGTTCGCCACTGTCGGTAAGGTCTCCATCATCTTTTTGTGGCGCACCGCCTTCGTCGGTTGCGCCATCCCCATTAAGCTCCTCTGAGGACATTTGTGTTGAGTTCCTTACAGGTATAAACATATCCTGTAAGCCCAGTACTTTACCCTCAAGAAAACTCATACCATCTATCTCAGCCTGACCAATTCCCTGAGACGCCGCATATGCAGAAATGGTCGGGAATCCATAGGAAGCTGCCTTAAGGTAGGCGTCTCCCATCTCTTTGCGGTTATAAGGCGAAACATCAAGAAAGGTTATTTTAAAATTCTTCCCGTATGATTGAGCCTGTATAAACCTATTAAACGCATCTTCTATGCTTTTAACTATACCGTATGTTATAGACTGGTCTGCTTTAATAGAAAGAAGCAATGCGTTTGCCGAAGCCTTCTCGTTATTAAATAACAGCGAAGAAACACCGGCCTCTGTAAATAAGTTCTGCTCAGATTGTGCAACCGTATCCGTATCTCCAGTGTTAGAACGTTCGAAACTAATCTTGTCAATATCCATAGGGGATAAAACAGAACCCACTTCTTCTGGAAGGACTGCATCTAAATTTTGCCAGAAGCCCTTTGCCTTACCCAAGTCAATAGCCCAGTCTCCATCCTTACTCAACGGAAGCTTCATAACCAACATAGCGTAATTTTCTAATGCAGTCTTTGTCAATTTTAATTGTTTATAATCCTCAATATCGTAAATCTCTCTCAGTATTCCGGCAAACGGAGGAACTGCGTAATTCGGTATATCAGTATTACATTTAATAGCAAATGAATTTGGAGCGTCAAGCTCAATCCACTTTTTACGCTTTTTAGTATCCTTGGTTAAATATATCTCGTTATACTTAGTAGTAAACTCGTCAGGATAATAACTAAGCAAGTATTCTTTACCGTTAAAATAAGAAAAGTCAAAGCTTACGTTTGGTACATTACCTTCAATGGTAGATATCTTACAATAGTCACTGGGTAACTGTTGTATTGTAATACTATCTTTAGTAATCCAAAGTGTGCCGTAAAATACATCTTCTCTTAAACAAGTTGTAAGTATTTTAGGACACTGTGTCTTTATATTCATAGACGACAACGCATTAAGCACCTTACGATAATTATTGTTTACTATCCTTACGTTAGCTTTGGCTGGGTCTATTTTATAAGGTTCGATGATATATGATAAATCAGACAATCCAACAAAGTATTGAATTAACCTTCTGAAATGCGAACTTGCACAGTAAATATACCTAACAGCTTCTCTTAACTGCTTCTCGTTACTAGACGGGTTGGTTAGGAATTTTGTAATATTATCTTTGGTAAACTTAGTAAACGCATACGACGTAGAGTCCGCTCTGTTTAAATCACGTAAAATTATTTTGCCTAACTCGGTATATCCCCTAGGAAGATTAAAATCAAAAGGCACATCATCTTTTTTATTTGGCTTATTATCCGACTCTTTTCTAGAAACAATCGGTTTTGCCACCACAGGTTTTGCTTTTGTTTGACCGCTTATCTTAATCACCATCCTTCCTTTTATTTGTTATATAGATACTTAGGCGGTCTAACCATAAAATCCTCGACACCAACAGTATCTTTGTTTTTCTTTTTGTTATATTTATTTTCAAGTTGAATAGCAACATAGTAGTTGTATGCTAAACTTGAATATCTATCCTTACGCATCCCGGACTTTTCAAAAACCTTTACGTTTTTACCGCCAGTTTCCTTATACTGGAGATTTACTAATTCATTTATAAGTAATGACGTATAGATATACGGCATTTGCACCTCAAGCTTTTCTGCGGGAGTTAATGATTGATATCCTCGAAGTTCTGATAAAAACTCGTCTGCATCATATTCATTAACAAGCAATCTAATACGCCCACTTCTAAATCCTTCACGTAACAAATACGCAATATCAGAATTAAAACGCTCAGATGCCTTTACAGACCATATTGCCTTTTCAGCATTTTGTACAACACATCTGGAAGCCATTTCCGCATCATTACAACAAGACAGTGCCGGATATACCTCTCCTGTTTCAGGGTCAACCATATCTTTTGAAAGACAGTCGTATACACCAAGCCCTATACCCATTGTATCCAATACAATATAATCGCACTGAAATTCGTCATAAAGTTTCCTAGCTACAAGTGCTTCTTCTTCAGTTCTTAGGCCTTCATTTGAATCGGTATAAATAATGTTGTTAATAAACCTACCAGCCTTTGTAGGTAATAGTTGGTTAACAAAAACACCAGAAGCGTCGTTATTATTTTTTCTACTTGACATCAAAGCAACGTCTATAGAAACAAGTCTTTTTTCTCCGGGCTGCTTTGGAGGAATATGTACAGCTTGACTGTTGTTTAATTTATTTGCAATACGTGCAGGTAGCATAGGATATTTGATTTTTCTATTTTTTGAGATTGAATCAAAATCAAAAAACGCCCCGTCTGCGGAACCGTAAAACAGAGCTTCCATTTCCATACTAAATTTAATATCACTGAAATCAGATTCGGCCATTTCGTCGGCAACTAACTCCGGGTCAAGCAACCCTTCTTTAATTGATAACTGATATGGGAATCCACACACAAACTGATGTCTCGACGGATTTACCATCGCCTTTAATGTATCAAGACATTTTCTAAAAGACCAATTGTCTTTGTAAAAAGCAGAACTTAAATACATAGTTAAGTTCTTTTCTTTACTATATTCTTTAAGCCTTTCCTCTTCTGTCAAAGACTCGTATCTCGGCATACGACGCAATGTTAAGAATTTTCTTAATATTGTATCTATCGTATCTTTAGATATTAATCTAAATTCATCTAATAAGAGCACGTGGCATCTGTTACTACGTGCTGAGTCGCTTGCCGTTACAACTTTAATCATACTTGTATTATGAAATACAATTTGTGCATTTGTGCCGTTAATCTTGGTTTCCTTTTCATTTATTTCAGCGCACAGTTCAGGGGATATTGGTTTAAGTTCGTATATTATTTTTTCCAAAACTGTTATAGCTTGCCCACGTGTACCAGACGCAATACAAACTTTTGTGCCGGGATATAAAATACATCTGGTCACACAGTATATTGCACTTAAAAAGGTTTTACCAATACCTCTGCACGCAATAAACACAAAAGTCGTAGACCAAAACATCATTACGAGTAATATCTTTTGGAATGTTTTTAGTTTTAAATGTAGGTAGTCCTTTGCAAATTTATCCGGATTATATCTATAATAAGAGCCCCAATACGCAGCTCCACTCATAACGGTATCATATCTGGACATTACTCTTCTCCCTTTTTAGTATCAGAGTCATCCATAAACAAATCCGTCATAAATACTTCATCGTCATCACCATCATACTCTGGTTTCTCTACGCGAAGTCTTGCTATCTCATCTTCATATAACTGCGTATAAGCGTTTTTAACACCAAGCATTTTACAAAGATGTCCCATCCACGTAAATATATATTTACGAAGCTTGTTGACATCTTGAAGGTCTTCATCTACCTCCGGAAGAGGACGCTCGTTTTCGTACCTATACAACCAAACGCCCATAGGAGTATTTAATATAGAAGAATCTATATCTTCCTGCTTATTACGCTGAACAGGCTTCAAGTTGGCACTACCCAATAATGTATTAAGAACCGTTAAGTTTTTATCTACGCTTTTACCAGCGGCTCTATCTCTACTGATATCAAGGTCAAGTAAACATATCTGTTTAATATATACCTCAGTACCAATATCCAGCTCTGCGTCTTCATCGCCACCAGTAAGTTTAGATGTTAAGCGTTTCCTTTTTTGTTCAAGCTCTTCATACGTCTCGGGAGAATATCCGGCTCCCCAAAAAGAAACCACTTCTTCCGGAACGTCTATATCTTCTTTCGGTTTACTTTCGGTATTAACAGGAATTACGACAGTGTTTGTATTTTCATCCTCTTTGAAAGTCCATAAGGTTCCTTCTTCCGAAAGTGTGTCGTCGTATGACTTACCAACATATGATACTGTATTTATCTTTGCAATATATTGAGTCATCATAGTACGTGTTGTATTTTTTCTTTCTACAACATCGTATACTTTATCACTCCAATACAAATCAAGTTTTCTACAAACCTGACGTACGGATAACCTTGCATCTTTTGACTGAGCGAGGTAACTATTATACAAAGAGTCTATACAGTCCTTACATATCGGCGTATAACCGACACCCTTGTTTAACAAAGAATAGCTGACAGGAAAATATCCCTTCCGTCTACTATACTTTGAACCACATTTATAACATATTGCGCTCTCATTAGTTACCTCAAGAGACATAATTATTCACGCTCCTTCGAATCAAGTTCGTCAAGTATAGCGTGTGAAATGTCTATTTTATCACTTAACGAGAGTTCATAAATTTTTGCACATCTTCTGAGTTCATTACCAAATGTAAACTTCGGTACATATCTGGCCGCAACTTCAACCCATTCATCAGTTCCAACCTGCTTTGTTTTTCTAGGCTTACGATACTTTAGTCCAAACGTACCAAAGCCGTGAAGAGATACCGTCTCTCCCTTTTTAATTGCGTCCTGAACTATTTCAATAAAGGTATTAATTACAGCTTCGACGTCATCATTTGTAAAAATAACGCTCTTTTCTGTTTTACGAACGGTGAAATCTTTTTGATTACCTTCATCATCCGAAATATGTAAAACCTGTTTCGGCATAGAAACAGGCTTTCTAATATCCTTTTCTCTCATAGACGCAGTTATGTTTTTAACTAAGTCCTTTTTATTCATTTAATATTAACTCCTTTAATCCGTTATATTTCATCAAACCCCTTCTTAGAAGGAACAGAAATATCGCCGTCTTTGAAATACATACCTATTTCTTCGTCGGCGTCAATGTCTTTATATATCCTAACCATATCCCCGGATTCCCAAGACACAATACTCTGAATTACGCCATCGGGTATACCCGCCTTCGCAAGACTTGTAGTAAAGTAATGACGAAGACTGTGAATATACGCGGGCTTGCCAGATAATCTGGAGAACGTATTACTCCAACTATTAATGGTCGAGATGCTTACATATTCATCAGCATTTTTTGAATTAGGGAATAGCCATTCGCTTTGAATTTTGTTTTGTTTCCTATAATTCATCCACATATCAAGATACGGTTTGAATTTCTTAGCAAGTGTGTAACAGTGTATCATCTTTCCGCCGCCACGACCTTTTGTTTTTATTGGAGCGCTCTTATATAAAGCGCCGTCGCAGACAAGCTTATCATCGTCAAAGTCAGAGACTTTATATCTGCAAAGCTCTGCCTTACGTCTACCACTGTACATTGCAAGAGCAAGATAACAAGCCTTCTCGTAATCTTTTCGGTCAACAAGTTTGGCTAATAATTCATCCAACTCTTCGTCGCTCCAGACTGTCTTTTCTCTAACCGGTCTATTTACCGGATTCTCAACCTTGTTGATTATATTTCTAAAGTTAGGGAACTCGTCGTCTAAAACTGACTCAATATAGTTACTTAAAGAAGATAACGCAGCCTTTAACCTTCTTATACGAGCCGGACTGTTTTCGTTATTCTCCAATAACCAATTTTGATACGCAACAATATTTCTCTTAGTCCAGTCTACAAAAAACTTATTGTCGTTATTTTGTAAACACCAAACCCAAGCGATAAGAATATCGTTTTCATATCCATATATTGTTGTTTCACTTCGTTGTATTGAACGAAGGTAATTTATAAAGTCCCGTAATAGTTCATTGTTTTTGGGGTTAATTTGTGCAATCAATTCGGGACTTGTGATATTATTCATCTTGGTCTTACGAGCCAACACAAATCACCTCTTTACAAATTAATTACAACCAATCTGATAAAGATTGGTTGTAAAAACAATATAAAATCTCCCACAAAAATGGCAGGGAGATTATCCCTGCCATTCCGTACCAATCATTCGGTCACTTTTTATTTTACCGACGAGTCAGAACCGTCACTCGTCTTCTTCGCACGGTCACTTTTTATTTTACCGACGAGTCAGAACCGTTACTCGTCTTCTTTTTTTTTGATTGATAGTATGGGGTGACGGTAGCTTTTCGCCACCCCGATTTTTTATAAGGAGAGTTATTATGATTTAGTTACATTTAATTCTATATTCCGCATCCAGCCCTTGATGGTTCATAATAAGAAGCATCTGGGATGGATTAGAAAACAACCTCTTATCATTTGCATAATCATCAACTCCGCATAAAGAACCAGACAACATTGATGTCACACCCAGCTCTTCAAAGCTTTCTCTGTGATGCTTGTCACCAAGAACTATGTATTCTATATCTTTACCGTACGTTTTACTAAACAATGTTGTTAATAACCTTGGAGAAGATTTAACATTATCTAAGTCGCCGTGTGATGCACACATATCGTGGCCACATACGGTCAATAAGATATATTCATTTTCGGATTCATCATTTATGATGATATTTTCATACGACAAGAGTCTCTGTTTTAACCACCACGGAATTAGCCTTTCCATATTATCTCTATGGATATTATCATTTTTATTTTGAACAGTTCTTCCGTGATTACCATACGTTGTATATACTTCTACCTCTGGTACAAAACAGCTCAGCACTTCAATCGCCTGTGCCAATACCTCAGATACTTGCATTATTTGGTCACACACTAATTCCTCTGATGCAACCCGCGCACTTGTATGAATTGCTCCGTGGAAAAGGTCTCCGAGGATAACAATGTGTAATTTACTGCATTGGTGTAGTCTTATTCTTTTAATTGTTTCACTCACTACACCTTTTACCCTTTGTTTACAAATATCTGTATTATATGTATTAAATATGTTATTAGCCTTCATTCCGTAATGCCAGTCACTAAAGACAAGAACCGCTTCGTTGTCTGTAACATCTTCGAAACTACCGGTTATATCATTAAACAAAACACCAACGGTGTCGTTTAGTCTATTTGCAGAATCGGCTAATGAATCGTACAGATGTTCAAGCCTGCCTTCTGCAGAAACCATTTTATTATATTCTCTTCTTTGGTCGTAAAACTTTTGCGTTTCTTTACGCAACTCTTTCTTTTTGTTTTCGATTTCTGATATTATTGATTTATCCGTAACTGACGCCAAACCCTCGCTATCAATCAGTTCGAGCGTTCTGCGACTTCCGTATAACATTCTTCTCGCAACATCGCTTGAATACGGCTGTCCATATACCAGCTCAGCAAGTTCGGTATAATCCATATCAGATAGCGATTTATCAACCAGCTTCCCATATACCATTCTCCTATGGAAGTCAAGGTTTGACTCGCCAGGCAATTTTGTCACCTGCATAAGCCACCACCTATCTGGACTCAGAAGTCTTATTACGCGTACTATCAAGGTAGCGTATTACTCTGCGTGCTTCTTCACAATAATATCTGTGACGCTTGGACTTTTTTTTCATAGTTCTAACTATGTAAACGTCCGGAAATTTTTTCTTAATAGCGTCTCTTTCTGCCTTATTAATAGCAATCATTAATTAAAAATCAATCCTTTTCTTCTTATTTTTTTGAAATATATTATTTCTTTCATTATAGTATCCCATCACGCACCCGATAAACCCTTATGTGTCAAGGGTTTAAGGGGTGTTTGTTTTTCCAACAGTTTATACTTTTTAGTGTATTTGTCCACGCCTTCTCATTACTGAGTTGACGTTTTGTTGCATTCTGACCTTGACAGCACAATCGTGACAATACTTTTGTCTCTTGCCCCTAACCTGATTATCACGCTTTGTTACTATCCCACAATTTTGACATTCAAAGTATGGCTCTCCACGATATCTCAAATATTGATAACCGAGGTTCCTAAAGTCTGTAATTGATAACTCAACATTTCCTTCTTTTACAAAACAGACGCGAACATTTGTGTTATCAACTTTTCTAGAAAACTCTATAAGTCCAAGTTCATTAAGGGTGTGGTACATTAGACTCTGTCTTTTAATTGATGTATTGATATTAGCAAGCTTCATTATTTCACAATCCTTGTTATTAACCCAGTACTTATTATTGTTATTTACTTTATTCCAGTACTTTGCCAAACAAAGAAGAGTAAAGGCGAGACGCCTCGTCTGGACACCCTCAAGCCCGTCAATTACTTCTAGTTCAGAATCGGTTATGTCTATTTTGTCAATTTGTATTGCCTCGTATTTTAAAGCTCTCGCAAGCACATAATCCAGTGTGTTAGACCATTTAGGAAGAGATGCTACCGGGTCGCATTGTAACAAAAACGCATCAAGTATTTTTCTTACATCTTTCTTTGAATAATCCTTATCTATGTAATATCTTGCCACCCTGCAAAGTGTTTCGGATGGCTTCTTTCCAAGTGAACGTGAGCGTATCATATCCTCAGCCCACTCGTGCTCGTTTAATACTATTGACATATTATCAAACCATCTCCTTTGTCTCAGTCTTAAATTTCTTACCTTCAAATTCAACATCACCGTCGGGGCTCATTACCGGATACGATATTATGTTTCCGTTATTCTTTAATAAATTATTTATTATCTCGTCGCCGCACATACTCCAGGCAAACTGTTTGGTTGAATTTCTTTTGTAGCAAATATCAAGAATAATATTACAAAGAGCCGATTCATTAGGACATATCTTATGGCATTCTTTCTGAAAGTCGTCGTTTATAACAGATAGTGTCATAAATGATTCCGTATCCGGAACTCTTTCGTAATCGGATAACACCGCGTAACTTTTAAGTCTCTTATTATATTCTTTATAAAGTTTAAGTATTGAGTTATATTGATGTTGCATATATGGCGCATCGCTTTTCATAATCGTATAATCAAACGGATTATTTTTATTATGCTTTCCTATATGCCCGTCAAACTCGTGTTCGAATCGCTTGCATATTTTATTCATTACACAATCGTTTGTTCCAACCGGAAGTCTATAACCATAATACCTTAAAAACTCTTCTTGCCTCTCGGTGCGCTCTTCCTTTGGAATACTCTGTAGCTCCGATACTGTCATTTGAAATTCTCTTAATGCATTACTGTTTGTATTTTTAATATATGTATTATATTGTTTCATTAAAGATGGATATATGTATCTCATAAAATATGGTTTCTTGTCTGCCACAATCTCTCTATATAATTTCCGGTCGTACTCGTCTTCTATTTGATTAGCGAACCTTCTGTCGTGCCAAGAACGCGGCATTGGTTTGCATACAATTCCTTTTGCCTTATCAATAGAGTTCTGCTGATATAGCTGTCCGCATCTAATACGATATGATAGAGTCTCATATTCTTGAGAATCAGGTTCATATCCGGCTTGGACTTCAAACATACTTGTAATCCAATTTGTAGTTTGTCCAATCTCGTTGCCGAAGCTGGCTATATTTGAGCTTACGAAATCTCCTTCAGTCGGTACTACCTTACCGGCCTTCCTTTGAGCGCACACTAAAGCAGGGAGGGGCTTAAGCTTATTTACCAGCAGCTTATTATCCGTTAACATTACAATGTCTCCGTCAAAGTCCGCTCCGTTTAAAGCTGATGTTATCGTGTCCCAAGAGTTAAGTATTGTGCACGTTGTCATATACTGATACCAATGTTTTGCCTTATCACTGTTTACCGGATGTACAAGTCGTATATTGTTATGACAAGTCATTGGTGCTCTGAAACACGCAAGTTTATCTGCACCAATATCAGCCCAATATTTGTTGTAGATTTCACCTTTTGCCAAAATACCTGTCTTTTCAAGACCAAATATACTCTGGCATAAAAGGTATGGGTCTCCTGAAATAATGGAATAATTTCCGTGAACTTTAATTACCCCCACCTTAGCCTCATTTATTCTGTTTTTAATAAGTCTGTATATATTACTCTGAACAAATGGGTCGTTAAGCATCCTCTTATCTATCATTATAGCCTTGATATAATCGTCATCTATCCTATCAATCATTCTTTCGATACCAAGACCTTTTACGAACAATACCGTATCTCTCCAGTCGCCACCGAGTATACCGCTTATTTCCTTTATTGTAGGAGCAATAAGCTCTTCGATATCCTCATCTGAAAAATCATAGCTTTGGATAAATTGATAATTCAAACTTCTTACGCTTTCAAGTTCCTCGGGGCAAGCCTTTGTTACACCAAACGTATATCCATTTTTTAACGAAGATTCTAAATAATCATTACAATCTTTGTAACTATCCCATAGTTTTACCATAGAAGTTGTAAGAATTAGTTCGACATTTCTAATATCTACTGTATTTCCCCACGCATCTTTAACAAAATATGTATGAGCGACATTTTCTGCAAAATCCAAAAAGTCAAATGTAAAAGCCATTCCTTTTTCGAAAGCGAACCTTGTATTTACTCCGCTAACTAAATAATCGAGCTCTAGTTCTTCACTCCATCGCTGTGCTAAAGAGGGGAGCATTAACCCGAACCCATCAGACGCATTTAGCTTTACAATATAATCTTTTATATATTCCATCTCCGGCTCTTCGTCGCCCTCGTCTGTTAGATAAAGGACGTCTGATGTAAACTCCGTTTCGGCGTCGTTAACAATTAAAATTCCATTTGGTGTTGATACCGGAGTGGACGCGCTACACGTTAATGCCTTATATGCCTCGAGCTTCGCGGGTACGTGTTCCTTTTCCTTATCTCTGTCGTTATCAATTCGCCTTCTTAATTCCGGCGCCAATCTCTCTGAAACAAATACTATTGTTGAATTTTTAATACCGCCGTTTGTACCTAACAGTCTTACGTATTTTACACCGTTGATAACGAACCCATTAAGTGCTCTGCGGTAATCACTATTCTTGTCAATGATTAAACACATATAGTCTTTTTTAAACTGAAGATTATCAAGCTCGCTATATAACTTTCTTATCTCTGTCTTGTTTGCGATATTATTGGGTTGTTTCTTTAAAGCCTTTATCTTACCCTTAATATTACGAGCCTTATCATCAGCATCAACAATGCCGTTTAATTCGTCTATCCATCTTAATATCTGACTATCAGCAAGAGCAATAACTTCATCATTACGTCTTGCTTCGTCTATAGATATTGTTAAGTCCCACTTATTATTTCTTAAACGACTAGTATGAATTTTAAATATGTATTTCTGACAAGTCAGTTGTTTGCTTATAAAAATTCACTCCTTTTCTGCGTTTTGTATTTTAGTGTTGATACCATAAAAAATTAAAAATCCGATATATATTCTTCCCAGGCTTCTCTATACTCTTCTCGCCCGATTTCAATCATCTCTTCAAGTAAGTTATCATCCATAAATTCTGGGTGCATAACCATATCTTCAATCATCTCCTCTAATTCATCAATTGCTTCATCAAACAATTTATCAATATATGTATCCCAATATATAAAATCGTTTTTATAATCCAATTGTTTCACCTCCTTCACTTCCAAGACTTTCTATCCATTTGTTTAATAACATTCTCATTCTTTTACTCGGTATGTAAATATAAATTTCTTTGCCGTCTCTTATAGCAGAACGCCATATCCACTGAACCATTACAGATGTTGCGTACGCGTCCGTATCTATTGTTGTTCCGTGAGCTTTATAAAAACTCTCTTCTGCAATATTCATAAATATATTTACTGCATATACAAGGCAATACTTATCTCTATAATTATTCGTCGCTTTTGTATTAAACGACAAGAAGTTTCGTGTGTATCCCTTTCCTTGTATTTTTGTATGTTCGTTCTTATAGCAGCCCCACAACTTTTTATCTCTCGGCACATCCCTCCAGATATTATTGAAGTAGTTGGCTATGTTCTTCTGGAGCTGTTCGATTTGCCTACCATTCTTTTTAAACCAGTTCATTGATAACGCAAACTTGCCATTGCCAATTTCATTCATTCTTTCATTATCGAGAACGTGTATCATATTTGATATATTCTTGACATATTCAGGTACATAAAACTCCGTATCACTAAACGAATACACACCGTCTTCCGATTTCTTAACACCTATATATTCATAAGGTATATTGTATATCTTCAAGAAGTGGTGTAAGCTCTGACCCTCGAATAAATATGTTAGTATGTACACATCTTTAAACGCAGTTATAAGGTCAGGGGGGAGAGCCCAGTAATAAAGATTATCTCCCTCGCCGGTATCCATTCTTATTAACTCTCTTGATTTAAGAAACCGGAATAATTCGGATAATGCCGTACCGTGATACTTATCATTTACTATTGAGTACACATTGTTCTCATACTTTATATACCCGGCATCAATAGCTATTTGAAGGTCGTCCGGGTGACACTCAAACTTTTCCAATACATCAACGTTTTCATCAATTATCAGAACGTATCCCTGTTCACGAATATCATCAAGCATTTCCGGTGTGTAACTCTTAAACGCCTGGTGCGTGGTCGTAATATTACAACCTTTCTTTATCAGAGCCGCTGTGTGTGTTGTCTTTTTAAAGTTATATTCAGATAACTTATTGTTTGGTTCAACAAATTTTCTACCCGGACACCCCTTACGCACCCTCGCAGCTTCTTCGAGGTAGGGGGTAATGTAAATACATTTTTGTTCTGGGTGCTCGTTCAGAAAAGTTATTGCGGCGCTTGATTTACCGGTACCCATTATGGCACTACAAACTCTTACCACACACACATCACCTCCGCTCTATATATTAATTTACGTATTAACAACTTATCACCTCATCCGAACGACCTTTGCGCTTCTTCTAATGTAGGATACCACCTGCATCCCCATTCGGCCGCAAAATATTTTCCGGTATCGTCCTTCTCTATATATCCTCGTCCGGTACGTTTAATAAATTCTTTGCAAGCGCTTAAAAATGTATTACCGTAACCGACACCTATAAATCTTGCACCGCACTGATTACCAGTAATAAAATATCCTTCCTCGTATATATCCCACTCTTTCATCTTATCACCACCTTATCCTACCTGCTCGCCGTATTCAACGATTTTACTATTAATTAAATAGTTATGTTCAAGACTGCCAAGATTCAGAGCTCTGTATGCTTCGTCAATTTCCTCAGCCGTTATACCAATATAATCAAGCGTCTGGGCGGGGGAGGAGTGGTTAAGCATTTTCTGTAATAACAACAACTTTCTAGGGTCGTTGTGCGACATTAACATCTGATGATAGCAGAACGTCTTTCTGAGAGTATGCGACGATACTTTCATATTTAACCCTAAATCATCAGCTATACCTTTAAGTATATAGTTAACCGACTTAGGAGTTATAGGTACATTTTTACTACCCCCGTGGTTTGATTCACTACGGAACATATAATCACTAAGGCAAACGCCGGGCGTGTTCTCTAAATATAATGTTACCGCCTCAATTACCGCTGTATTAATTGTAATATAGCGGTTCTTTTTCTTCTTCCTTGTATTCCTGGTCTTCTTCTCAAATACAGGGAAAGAATCCTTAAACGTAAAGTTCTCATTTATTAAATTGGAGAATCTCAACATTCTGAGGTCACTGACTCTAAGTCCAAAGTTAATACCGACGATAAACAGCATATTATCCCTATACCTTTTATTATTAATAAGGTACTGCGAGATATCAATGATATCATTCATACTCTTTATGGGGTCTGCCGCGTTATCGGGTGCAATATCCTCAACTACCTCCTCTGATGCCGGAGCTATAAGACCCGTTGCGAGCTTCTTATTATTTAACTTAAGCGCACTGATGTCAATTACATCATTAGCACTGTTAATTTGGTCATTCTGCTCTGAATGATAAAGTTGAACCTCTCTGTTGAATTGTATAACTGCCACTAAACTCATCCTTTCATTCGTGGTAAAAAGTGATTAATATTTACAACGTTTAAAATACAATTTACAACCACCAAGGTTGTAAACCTTTTTTCGAACCCTTATATATCAAGGCTTCCCGGGTTCTGCTTATAAAAGAGAAATACCATCTCTAATGTATACTGAAACAACTATAAAAAGCGTTGTTAAATATATACATTATAATATACCATTGCTTTGCTAAAGCATCGGTCAATATCTATTGTTTTAAATATTTAATTATTAAAATTAATTTGTCCAATAGATACTTAAAAACGAATGTATTTATCCTTTACCATACTAACCGGTTCCGGCTGCGCCGGAGAAGTGACTTAGTCACTGACCAAGTCTGACCGGGCTTGCTAGAATAAAAATGTCCTATACAAAATCCACTTGCGTATACTATTTTGGGTACGATAACAGTATACCACAGGTATATATGTTTGTCAAGTGTTTTTAGGAAAAAAGTTTAAAAATTTTTCGTGGTTTTATCTTGGATAATTAAGATTGGTTGTTACTGATTTTTATAATACTGTTTTTTCAGAATCCGGAGCTTTTGCTATAAAAAATAATACGGTTGTTATCGTGATTCAAATGTTAAAAAACACCGATTTATCAAGGGTTGTCGGAAAGTATTTTTTGGGATGTGGGAGATGAAGGGACTAGGCTCGTTGGCGTTCAGGCGTTCGCATAAAATACCATAATCACCCCGTTATCAATGTTTGATAGTGTTAAAATTGAACATTAAAAACAAAGGCACAAAAAACAAAAAATAATTGTATTATATTACATAAATAAAAAAGCGTTGACAAACAGACAAATATATGATATATTATCATTGACAATTTGAAACGAACGCCTTTTCGTTTCATTGTCAAAAAATATTTATTTCAAGGGGGTTGTTTCTATGAAAACAACAAACACAAAGGCAAAGGCAAAGGCAAACACTCAGGCGAAAAAGGAAACGAACGAACGCCCGTTCGTTACCGAAAAGGCAAACACTCAGGCGAACACAAACAAAAATATTAAAAAGGACGTGGACGAAATGACAAACACAAAGGCAAACACTCAGGCAAAGGCAAACACTCAGGCAAAGACAACGGCAAACACAAAGCGAATTGAAAAGGCAAAGGCAAAGAATGACGAACGCCTTGCCGAAACGTTTGCAAAGATTTCGGCAAAAATGGACGTTGATAACGTTATCAACGAAAAGGCAAAGGACGTATGCCGAATGTATATTCAATTTGGCAAGAATTCACCCGAATTCGCTAACGCCCTTTACAGTTTATCGGCAATTATATTCGGGTGTAAATTGAAACATTATCGAAATGCAATAAAGGACGTTACCGAAAACGGCAACGAATGGGCAACGAATGGGCAAAACGGCAAATATAAAGCGTTGCTAAAACTAACGGACGAAACGGCAAAAATATTCACCCGAAAAGGCGAACAACGTTGCATTATGTTCGTTAATGAATTGGACAAACTCTATAAATCACGTTACAAAAAAACGGGCGAATATGTTTGCGAATGTACGGACAACAAACAGGCAAAGGCAATTACCGAACGCCTTGCGGACGTTTCTATATATTCGGGTGATGGGTTGGCAATTATTCACGAAATAATATGCGAAATTATAACAAAGTTAAACACTTTTGAAAACGTGGACGAATTGGCACTAATACGCCCGTATAAAACGTTGATAAACGAAAAACAGAACGGCAAAAAAGACGAATTAAAACAATATAAATATACGAACGTTATAACAGAATGTTACAACGTTATCGAACGTCAATTCGTAAACGAACGGGCGTTCGGTTCTGCTAACGTTCTGGCGTTTGAAACTATACCCGAAAACACACCCGACCGAACGAATGTTCGGGTGGCTCATAGGTGTTCGGTGTACGTTGACGGGCAAGGTTTTTCGGTTGATATTGACGCTGAAAAAATCATTCGGGAAATTAGGCGTAAATGCACGTTTACAGAATTGGAAAAAGACGTTTTTATAAATTATCTGTTACCCGTTGCGGACAATAGAAAAAAGGAAACATATTCAACTATTGCCGAACGTAACAACGTAACAGAACAGGCAATAAAAAAGGCGTTGCAAAACGTGCGTATTAAAATAGTAAAAACGGGCGTTTTCGGTGATAAATTGGCAAACGTTGAAAACGTTACAAAGGGCAAAACGAACGAACAAAAAACAAAGTATATCAACGTTTACGAATATTTACCGAACGACAAAGGGCGAAACGTTAAAACGTTTATAACAACGTGCAAAGGCGTTCGGGCAACGGCAAAGGCGTTCAATGTATCCCCCGCAAGTGTTTCCTTGTGTTTATCGGGTGAACGTGGAATTTGTAACGGGCTTATTTTTGAATTGGCGAAAACAGAATAATAACAACAAACTAAAAGGGCGAACGTTCAGGCGTTCGCCTTTTTTTTCGGGCGTTCGGTTACGTGTTTACACCCTTTTAGTGAACGGGTTTTCGTTCACGTTTCGGGCGTTCACGTTCGGGCGTTCGGTTACGTGTTTACACCCTTTTAGTGAACGGGTGTTCGTTCACG
>Ga0247611_10000323_pt1 | contig 98299 bp, 76 predicted proteins | sample 177DNAGHGhighgp2_FD_192422 | JGI IMG/M metagenome (GOLD analysis project Ga0247611, IMG submission 192422) | Sheep rumen microbial communities from Palmerston North, Manawatu-Wanganui, New Zealand - 1770 DNA GHGhigh gp2 | ecosystem: Host-associated > Mammals > Digestive system > Stomach > Rumen...
CCAGAATTTGCATATCAACACTCTTTAGATTTGTTTCAGAGAATGCATATCTACCAATATTTTTTACTTTTGATAAATCAATACTTTCTAGATTATAACATTTATAGAATGCATAATCCTTTATTTCAGTAACACCTTCACCTAATGTGATATTTTTAATTGTTTCATTACCTTCAAATGCCTTTTCAGCAATAACTGTATCATATCCTTCGATTCCATTAATTGTAATATTTTCACTATCAGTATCAACATTAAATATTACAGCCGTAGGTGTGCCAGAATCAGTTTGGATTTCATAGCTAATATCACCATCTTGAATTATTGATGGTTCTTCTTCAGTTGTATGAACATGCCTTGCATAATATCCTGCATATCCATAATCAGAGTCACCAGGATAAATTCCCAAATTAGAATAATTGAATACTTCATATAGCTTTTCATTTTTATAAAAAGCATCATCATAAATGTTTTCAACGCTACTTGGGATAGTTAAGCGTTGAATATTTTTATTATAAAAAGCATAATTTACAACACTATATGAATCATATGTAACATCATTAATTGTAACAGTTGTAGGTAAAACTAGATTTTTTAAATCCTCTTTTGTGCTACCTAATAAATAACAATTACCACTATCTACATAATAATAAAAACCATTATCATCTGAAACAATTGCAGTTGGTGTATCTTTATCATAATAAATATAATCAGAGCCTATGTTATCAAAATTACCTGTAGTTCCACTTAAATCATATATTTCAATTGGATAGCATTCACCAAATGCATCACTAACAATGCTTGGAGCAGAATTAAATGTTAATCTATATATACCACCACAATTATAAAATGCATAGCTTTCGATATTTTTTAAAGTTGATGGGAAAACAATTGTTCTTACACCACAATATTCAAACGCTTCATATGCTATATCAGTTACTCCCTCTGGGATAACTAAATCAGAAGGTGCTTCCCCTCTATATCCTAATATAGTACATTCATTAAATGTTGAAGAGAAACGATATTGACTAAATTCTGGATTAATCATAAATTTACCAGTGATATTCATATCCTTAGTAACTTTTAATGAATAATTTTTATCCTCTGATAATAATTTATCTCCCTCATACCAGCCTACAAAATCATAACCGATATAAGTTCTAGCACTTAATAATGCGTCTCCATCTAAAATTGAATATTCACCATCACCTGCGACAGTTCCACCAAATTTTATTTGAGCAGGATTAACAGGAATCATACCACCTATAGGTACTCCTATAGGCATTACGCTTCCAATAGGTATAGCTGCCATAGAGTCGTCTTCACCAAATGCTTTTTGATCAAGAGTAATGACATACTTTTTAGCTTCATATCTTATTTCAATTATAGTTGATCCATCATCTTTTACTTTTTCTTGAACAAATCCAAGTGGCTCGTATCCTGTATAATCTCTAGCTTTCGCTTCTGTATTACCTTCATCATTTGCTTCTTTTACTTCTGTATAGAATGTTTCAAAATTACCACTTTTATTTTCTAGCTTATGAATTACTGTGTAAGTTGGTTTATCACTCTGTATTGAAGGTCTAATAGCATCAGGTATTGTTATATTATTATCTGAACTATCTGTAGTTCCTCTATCTAATCCAGTATTAGAATTAGTATTATTAGCTACACATGATGCTAAAGTAAATAATGAAATTAAAGATGCTGTTAAAAATATTTTTTTCTTTTTCATATAACCCTCCATTAATTACTCAGTAATAGTTATATTTTGGATAGCAACTAAATTACTATCAATCAATTTAGAAATTAAATATGCGCTGAAATGATATTTAACATATATTCTATAAGTTCCAACCTCAGTTAAAACTGGCTCAGAAGTTGTCCATGTTTTACCATTATCTATAGAATATTCTACTATTGGTGTTGCAATTTCATCAACACTAAAGCATATAGGAGTAGGATAAATTTCATTTACAACTGCCTTACTAACCTCTAAATCATTAGGATTTGTTACTTCAAGGTCTGCAATAGTATATTTTCCATTTCCACCACCTAAATAACCATATTCTGTCATATTGAATTTAACATTACCATAAATTGTATCATAACCATCACATGATATTTCATATGAGAAATCGGCACTATTAGCCTTCTTTTCAGATACTGTAACATTTACTTCAAGTGCTTCTTTTGTAACACTATCATAATAATTTCCATTTAAAATCGTATTTGAATATATTTCATATACCTTATTTAATGGAGAAATTATACTTCCATCATCTGAAGTAATAGTTTCAATTGTATTAAAGCCATCACTATTTTGATAAAAGTATTCTAAGCTATGGTTATTATCATTTGATGTAATTTCAATAATTCCAGTTATTTGATCTAAATAATCTGATGTTATTTGTGGATTTTCAATAGAAACAGTTTCAGAGCCTGTCAATACTAGGTTATTTCCAACCTTATAATATACTTTATAAGTACCTACCTCAGGAATTGTTAAATTTGCATTATAGTTTTCACCATCTAGTGAATAAACTACTGGTGAAATTGATTCTACAAAATCAATAACTGAATTAACTTTATATTTCAAATTATCCTTAATTGTATATACTGGATATTCAGCTGGCTCAGTTGGAGCTAGATAAATATTTACCTTTTTAGATGTAGTTTTGAATGAAGAATTTTGAACATATACGAATTCTAATTCTAATATTTTATCTGAATCAAATGTGAAATTTTGATCAGTTGCATAATCTAACATACCATTACCTAATACATTACCTGGTAAATTAATATAGCCATTAAAATTAGCTATTCCAAAATGATTTGTTAGGAATGTACCAGGAACACTAAATTTATTTCCTTCTAATGCTAATAATTCATTTGTATTAATATAATAATTACCTTCAGATAAAGTTTTTATTGTAGTTTCATCTGGATTTAAATTAATTCCTCTATTACCTCTAGCATCGATGAAATTAAATGATACTCTCGCACTAATTACACTATCATCTAAAGCTGTAATAGTTGCATCTACATAATTAATTCCATCAACTAATTCATAATATCCATCAACTAATGAATTATATGAATAAGTAACTGATTTATAATCATTAGGACCAACCATTTGATTTCCAATTACAAAGTTTGCATTATCAAATAATTCAGATTCTAATACTCCATTATATCTATTAAATGAATTAATTTCAGTTATATCTAATGTTGGACCATTTTGTGAAAATGAAATTGCTGTTGTATCAAATAAAGCTAATTGACCAGCTGTTAAAATTATATTAATGCTAATATCCTTATAATATCCTTTTAAAGTATCAGGTAAAATAACATCTACTTTATATTCATTAGTACCAGATAATAAATATCCATCGCATTTAAATGTTGATTTTAATAATTCAGCATTATCAGCATCTAAGCCTTTAATTTCAACGAATTCAAATAAATCAATATTATTTAATACTTCTTCTAAAGATGTACCCTCAAGTAAAGCATTAGGTGTTTCAATATCCTTTATATAAGATACAGTTAAATTAGCAGGATTTATTTGAATAACTTCAAAGTCCTCTTTATCATCAAAACCTTCACATACTATCTTATAATAAACTCTATAGCTACCTGGTGTAATATATTCAAATGTATTATTTTCACTATATTCTGTACTATTTTCACTCTTATAATATACTTTAGCATTAGGTTCTGTAACATCGATATTAATCTTATGAGCTAATCCATCATATACTCCAAAATATCCACTTGCTTTATAAAGAATAGATGAATAAGAAACTGTTGTTTCATCACTTATTGTATCAATTACCTCTTGATAATCCTCCTTAGATGGCTTATCAACCTTAATTTGTACTTCATCTAATTTATCATTTGCATCCTCAGGATTATCAAATTTATCATTAATATCCTTTAACCAATTATTTATTACAGCATCGAAATTATCTTTTCCAATTACTTTATCCTTAGGAACTAATAATTCAACCTTAGAATTACTAATATCTGATAATTTACCTTTAATTATATTATCTCCTAATTTATCAAATACAACTAATTCAGTAACTCCCTTGAATACTGAATATGTTTCGATAAATTCATTAGCTTTTTCTAATACATGTAATCCAAATACTGTACCACGAACAGCCATTACTGAGTTATTAGATGATAGGAAGAATTCTTCATCCTCTCCTAGTTTATTTTGTATTTCAGCTAATACCTTACCTTTTTCTACATATACATTAGTTTTATATTTATCCTTACCAACTGATAAAATATTTATAGTTGTATTTTCACCTATATAAACATATTTATCTGAATCAAATCTAACAACTAATACTGAATTAGCTAAGACATCAACCTTATCACCAGAATATAAATTCATTCCTTTAAAGCATTCTGTTGTTTCTTTTGAATCTGAAACATTTGCCTTACCTTCAATTTGGACAACCTTTATAGATCTTGCTGAATCTATTAATTGGCCATTATTAGTATTATCATTATTTTCTTTACCACAGCTAGCAAGGAATAATGCTAATATTAATGATAATGAAGATATCATAACAATAAATAATTTTTTGATTCTCATTATTCTACTCCCCCTTATTTATTGAATCATAACCAATTATATCTACAACCTCGTAGCATGTGATTGGTTCTTTTTTGTTTTTAAACATTCTATCGCCTGCATCTATAACCTTAACTCTATCCTTTACTAATTCATATACATCCTTAGAAATTAATACCTGATCTCCTGATGCAGAGCCTTCAATTCTTGATGCTGTATTTACTGTATCTCCGATTGCTGTAAAGTCCATTCTTGTTTTAGAACCGATATTTCCGATTACTGCGCTACCTGAATGAACACCAACACCAAATTCTAGCTTTTTATTATATTTTTCATAAACCTTATCACAAATAGGCTTACCTTCTTTTACAATTCCATATGCTGCACATACAGCCATAAATACATAATCATCTAAATCTACTGGAGCGTTAAAAATTGCCATTACACAGTCTCCGATAAATTTATCAACCATACCGCCGTATTTAAATACTTGATTAGTAGCCATCTCTAAATAGCCATTTAATATATCTACTACTGCCTCTGGGTCTAGCTCCTCACTCATTTTTGTAAATCCTCTAATATCTACAAATAAACAAGCTACATCTCTTTTTCTTCCACCTAAGCTCATCGCATCTGAATCTTTATTTACTAAAGCTTCTGCAACATCTGGTGATATATATCTTTTAAATGTTCCCATTACTTCCTTTTTGTGCTTATATTCACCATAATAATGATAAATAATCAATATTACGAATGATAATAATAATACGATACAAGGAAGCGATATGAAATAATATGATTTATTAGCATGGGCTAATAATGTAATACCTATCTCTATTCCAAATCCTGATATGAATGAAGCTAATGCTAATTCTAATCTAAAGCATAACATTAAGAAAACAATTATAAATATTATTAATACATTAATTACAATAGCTAATATTTCAGGAGTTTTTGTATATAATTTATCATTCATTAAAGATTGAATAACATTACATTGAACCTCTACTCCAAACATTTCACCAATCGGTGAATTATATATATCATTTGATAATCCTGAATCAACCGCACTAGCATATGAACCAAATACTACAATAGAATTTTTAATATCTCTAATTCTTTGATCATATCCATTATCTAAATCCTCAATTAATTCAGTGAATGAAATATATTGGAATCCTGACATAACCTCAGATATCTTTCCATCTGGTGTATAATTTAATTCTGGCTTAGCATAATAATCAAAATAATAAGGCTTCTTTATTTCATATTGCTTAACTTCTTTATTTGTATTATTGCAATACATCTTATATATAGCATAAGAAAGGCTATCATAATTATCTCCCCTTAAATACACCCTTCTTACTGCTTCATCTGCATCAGTTACTGCATCTACAAATCCGATTGATTTAGCTCCCTCATAAATCTTTTGTGATAATCCATAAGGAGCATCTTTTCTACTCGCTCCATTAACGCCTAATACGATATTATGTCTTTTCATCGCATTAGATAATTCTAAATCAACATCATCACAACCATATGTATTATTAAAAATAACATCAAATCCAATAGCGGCAGGAACACAATCATTATCTGCCCACATATTTAATATATCTGCAAAATATTTTCTATATTCTATCGGATTATAATTATGATATTTATCGATAGTATTATCATCTATACCAACAATTACAATTTCTCTAGCAGCATTAGATTTCTCCCTTTGATACATCATATCAGTTATTTTATTATCTAAACCTGATACTGGATTCCAAGCTAAAGCAATTAAAGACAAAATTAACATAATACCTGCAAATATAAAGGATATTATTAAATTTTTAAAGCTAAACTTAAAAATCTTGTTTTTCATAAGTATTTTTACCTCCCCAATAAAAATCCTTATAGTTATTTATTTATATAAATAAAAAAATCAAATAAATTATAACATACTATGTAATAAATGGCAAATTAGGAAAAAAAAGCCATACTTAAAAAGTATGACATTACATTATTTACATTTCTTTTCGATAAAAGTTAAATAATCTAAGGCTTTTTTAGTTAATACCTCAAATCCAAAATATTTTAATATTTCTCTATATAATTCTTCACCACGCAAATTTAATGTATCACATAAATTTTTCATTTCTTGATAGCATACATCATATATTTGTCTTTCATATCCATCTCTTAAATAATTAATTTCAAATACTCCAGATGAAGGCCATAATACCTTATCATAAAAATTATCTGTTTCTTTAAAGCCTAATTTTAAAATATGCTCATTAATAATATCTAAAGCTTTTTGACTTATTTTACCTATTTGAAATGCTTCTCTTAATCTAGCTTTTACTAAATTCATTGTGATAGGTGCTTCAGTATTAATAATTGATAATAAATTATCATCTAAAGCCTTCAATGTATTAATATTACCATCATACATTGAATTTAAATCCATTTTGATTAATTTTGCAAATTCATATTTTTTTGTATTCATATGTCCTCCCAATCGAATAATTCTAATATTATTATAATATAATAAAAATATCTTTTAAATATATTCTTTTATTTTTCTTATTAACTAGATTATAATAAATTTAGGAGAGCTTATTATGAAAAGAATATTACCACACTTAGAATATATATTATTACTTCCTCTAGCAATAATATCTATTCTATCAGGTTTAAACAAAAATTTTATATTAATCTTAGTTGGCGTCGGATTCTTTGTAGAAGCCATCTGTTATATTTTTCTTGCTACAAATAAAGCTAAAGCTAGAAAATTTGCAGGTATTTTATCATTTATAAATGGCGCGATATCTATTGTTATTTTATTATTTTTCGCAATAACAATGCTTCCTGAGGTAGCACCACTTTATTATCTAATATATGTTGTAATATATGGTATATTTAAAATATTTACTTTCTTCTATTACCTACATTTTAAAGATGATTTAAATTTTATTATATATAAAGAATTTTCAATTGTAGTAATAATGTTATTAATAAATTTAATAGCTTGTATATTATTATATAATTTTGATCAGAATGAAACTCTAGATTATATGATTGATGTATTAGTAAAAGTATTTGTAGATAATTATACTGGCTATGATACATTAAAATTTTATTTATTAATTATAAAAATAGCATTGAATTTCTTTACATCATTATTTGTAGCATATTATTCTACATCATCTTTAATATTATTATTAAAGAATGAAAAATTAACAATTAAAAATAAAATTAAATCAATAATAGATTTTTTTGATAAATATAATCTAGCATTTATATTAGGAGAAATATTTACTACTATCATATTGATAAGCTACTACATCAAAATAAATGATAATAACAATAATGAAGCGCTAGCCTCATTCTATTTATTTATATTATTTATGAGAACATTTATATTTATTTTTAATAAGGTTATTGTTAATAAATATAAAGATGATGAATATAAAATATATCATAAACAATTTTTATTATTAATCATTTCTTCTTCTATTTTTATAATCTTAAGCTCAGCATTTATTTCGGTTTTATCAGCAATTACTGCAATAAACAATAATCCTTTCGCATTCCCAATATGGTGGTTATTACTTATTATTTTACCTTTTTCAGGATATGGATTTGTCAATGCCGTCTTATCATATAGAAGAGCTAAAATGGATGATAATCCATATTTATTAGCTTATTCTAATTTATCTTTTATATCTTCTATGTATATGTTATTTGGAGCTGTAATATTTGTTTTAGCTAAAGTACAAAAGGATTTTATAGCTATTATAGTATTAATTCTAATAGCAATTATATTTACATCCCAGCTTGTTATATCTATTAAATCATTAGTAATTGGTATACAAGGAATCAAAGGAAAAAGGAAGAAACCTGAGGATTTTATAGAAAATAATGATGATATTTAAGTAAAATTTAACTAATCTACATTTATCACATATTTTAAATTATTTTACATTAATTTTTAAATAATTATTACAAAAGACATTGCTAAAATAAAGGTGTCAAAAGACAGAAAGGAGCTAAATAATTTAATCTATAATTTTCCCAATTTTCTCCCCTAATATATTTATAGATTAAAAAAAGCAGAGCCTTGAGACTTTTTTCAAAAGGCGCTGCTTTAATTGGTTCTGATTTTGACAAGATTCTTTTTTCATTAATTTTTTTCTTCCCTCGATTGAGGGATATTTTTTTCTTCTTTATTATTAACTAATGTAATAATTGAAGCTATGGCATTAAAAATAGTTAAAAACATAAATCCTAAAACTATATTTGTTATAAATAAAGAAAAATGTCTTTTTTTCATTGTTAAGCTAATATTTCCAATTATTAATATAAATATATGAATTGGAATTAATAATACTATAAATATTATACAACCATAGAATAAGCATAAGAATAAATTCCAGAATGCCCAACCTGTTTTCTCATCCATTATAGATTTAAAATAATCAGGTAATGTAGGTAAATAATAAATACTAATTAAAACTACATATAATGCTATATATGCTAAAGCTACAATAATAGATATAATAAATAATATTTTAGAACCTTTACTTATTATTAATTTAGGTGTTGAATCTTCATTTATTACTTGATTTTCTATTTCTTCTTTTTCTTCTATTATTTCTGTTTTGTTTTTTGTAACAATTCCTATTATAGCAGCAATAGCACCAAATATATTAAATGATATTGCAGATGCAATAAGTGATGTGACATGGATAGCTAATTTATTTTTTATACGCTCTATTATTAAAAATACTAAAGAAGCTACATATACCAAAACATGTAATATATTAATAATCATATTGGCTGTAGAGCTACTAGAACGTATAGTATTAAATATTGGTATTAATAGCAATGCCGTTATAATAATGGCTATCATATTAAAAGTTTTAAATGCTTTTCCCATACTTAAATCTCCCAAAACACAAACATTATATATAAAAAAAGAATGTGAGTCAAATCACATTCGTTTTTAAATTAGTGTAATGGTTTTAATATCTTTTCTCCACCCATATATGGTTGTAGAGCCTTTGGTACATTGATTGAACCATCTTCATTATAATTATTTTCAATTACTGCAATTAAGCCTCTTGGTGATGCAACTACTGTATTATTTAATGTATGAACTAAATAAGTACCATCTTCATTCTTAGTTCTAATACCTAATCTTCTTGCTTGAGCATCGCCTAATGTTGAGCATGAACCAACCTCGAAATATTTCTTTTGTCTTGGGCTCCAAGCTTCAACATCGCATGATTTTACTTTAAGATCTGCAAGATCTCCAGAACAGCATTCAAGTGTTCTTACAGGTACATCAAGTGATCTAAAGAATTCAACAGTGTATGACCACATTTTATTATACCAATCCATTGATTCTTCAGGCTTACAGATTACAATCATTTCTTGTTTTTCAAATTGATGTACTCTATATACTCCACGCTCTTCAATACCATGAGCGCCTACTTCTTTTCTAAAACATGGTGAATAAGATGTTAATGTAATAGGTAATGATTCTTCTTTAACAATTTGACCTTTGAATCTACCAATCATTGAATGCTCTGATGTACCGATTAAATAAAGGTCTTCACCTTCAATTTTATACATCATATTTTCCATTTCAGCAAATGACATAACTCCATTAACTACATCAGATCTAATCATGAATGGTGGAATACAATATGTAAATCCTTTATTAATCATGAAATCTCTAGCATATGATAACATTGCTGAATGTAATCTAGCGATAGGTCCACATAAATAATAGAATCCATTTCCTGATGTTCTTCCTGATGCATCCTTATCTAGACCATCAAATCTTGCCATTATATCTGAATGATAAGGAATTTCATATGCAGGAACTACCGGTTCACCAAATTTTTGGTTTTCAACATTTTCGCTATCATCTTTTCCTACTGGAACAGATGCATCAATAATATTTGGAATAACCATCATTCTCTTATTTAATTCGGCAGATAAATTTTCTAATTCAGGTTCAATTTCTGCAATACGGTTATTGTTTCTAGCAACAGTCTCTTTAATCTTATTTGCTTCATCAATTTTCTTTTCTCTCATTAAAGCTCCGATTTGTTTTGATAAATCATTTCTTGAAGCTCTTAATGATTCCGATTCTTGTTTTAAAGAACGAATCTTCTTATCTAATTCAATAACCTCATCAACTAATGGTAATTTTTGATCCTGGAATTTCTTTTTAATATTTTCTTTAACTACTTCAGGATTTTCTCTTACAAATTTAATATCTAACATTTCTATATCCTCCTATAAAAAAAGTCCTAAAAGAATAAATCTTTAAGGACGAATTACCGTGGTGCCACCTTAATTCTAGCATACGCTAGCACTTTTAATTAAATTATCCATCAGGGCTAGATTCATATATATTATCATACTGTATTACACCAACCTACAGCTCTCTAAAATGCTTCTATATACTACTTATTCCCATCACTTGGAATTACAAAAAATATTATATAATATATAATCTTTTTTTTCAAGAAGATTAATTTTTATATATTAATAAAGTAATAAAAAACTCTACGATTTCTCATAGAGTATTAATAATATTATTTAACTTCTCTTTTATTGAAGCATAATATACCACCTAATGTGATTAAGGCAGCTAATCCTAATGGATTTAATATATATGCAATAATTTGATAAGGCTCAAAGGATAATGAATTTAATAAGCTTAGCTCCTTATATACATTTACACAATTTAAGAATGTTAATATATCAATAAAATTAGATTGAGATTGTTCTAATAATAATACAGCAATAATTGCATCACAAATTGAATATACTATAAGTCCTAAGAATGCAAATACTATAGATAATATAATAGCTAACGGAGTCTTTCCAAGACCTACTAAGAAAAAGCATATAACTGATGCTAAAAATAAATAAGAGCATGCTGCAAATAATAAGCCTAAGAAGAAATTACCTAAATCCTCAAAGAAGATTCTACCTAAGCTATCATATGTAAATAATATACCTGATAATGATAAGCTTAGAATTGATGTAAATAAAGCTACACCAAACATAAATACAAATAATGTTATGTATAGTGATAAATAGATATCTCTTCTTGAATGACCTACAATTATTTTATTTCTTACTGTACCAGAATTAAATTCATTTGCTAATAGGACAGTGAATAATATCAATGTTAATATAAATGAAACATTAATCATTGAAAAATAAGAATCTGACATGCCTAAATTATACATAAATCCATAGCCGGCAAATGCAAAATCTTTAGCATTAAATATTGATATACTTGATTCTTCTGGAGTAGCTGATGCTAATTTAATTCCTTCCTGTAATAGATACAATAAAGCTGGAATAGCTAAAGATATTAAAGATGCAATAATAATTAATATTAGAAATTGTTTACTTTTAAGGAATCTTAATAAATCAGTTTTTAATAGATTACGCATTTCTAACACCTCCAACTATAGATAAATAATAATCTTCAATTGAAGCCTGTCTAGTTTGAATATCTACTATAGCTATTTGTAATTTCAAGAATTCTTTAACTAATTCATTAATATCTATATCACCAGTTATTATAATTGTATTATCTAGGTAATCTAATCTATCAGAAGGAAGTTTAGTTTTTAGATAATTAAATGCTTTTTCATTATCAGTTGTTTTAATTAATGTTTCCTTCTTCTCGACATTTTCAAGCTCTTCTTTTGATATTTCTTTAACTAATTCGCCTCTTGAGATGATACCATATTTTGTAGCAACTAAAGATAATTCAGTTAAAATATGAGATGAGATTAAGAATGTAATATTCTTTTCCTTATTTAATTTTAATATTAAATTTCTCATATTAACTATACCTTCTGGATCAAGACCATTTAATGGCTCATCTAGAATTAAAAATTCAGGATCATTAACAAGGCACATTGCTATACCTAATCTTTGACGCATACCTAATGAGAAATTTCCAACCTTTTTCTTAACGCTTACGCCCTCTAAGCCAACTGTTTGTAATAAGTCTGCGATTCTATTTAAATCAACAGGTAAACCTATCATTCTCATTTGCATTTTTAGATTTTCGTAAGCACTTAGGTTATGATAAATTGATGGTGCTTCAACTATCGCATTACATTTTTTTCTAGCTTCCAATATATTTTTATCGTCTGAATCTATGCCAAATAGCTTATAAGAACCAGACTCTGGTGTTGTAAGACCACAAATGATTCTAATGATTGTTGTTTTACCAGCACCATTTTCACCAACAAATCCATAAATATCGCCTTTTTTTACATGCATAGAAACATTAAATAAAACACGCTGACTTTTATAAAATTTACTTATTCCGTCAGTAACTAAAACATATTCACTATCAGTGATTATTTTGTTCTCTTCCATTTTTTCTCTCCCTTTATTATTTTATTCATTATCTGTGTTTTCCTCTTTATATTTAATTGCTTCATCTTGGATTGCTTTATTATTTTTAGCAAGATGATTTTTATATTCAGATTTAACATAGAAAAAGCCTAATAAACTACCCAATGCTAATATTGCTAAAGCTACTAATATTGTTAAAAAAACATTATTTACTAATTTTACCATTAGTGTTATATATACTAATTCAGCAGCAATTATATAGCCTAATACCAATAAAACTGATTTATATTCTTGCTTTAATATATTTTTCATAAATGTCACCATCCAAAATTATTTATAGCATAATATAATAATATTTACAATTATTTATTTTTGCCTCTCATGTTCTTCTTTATATATTTAAATAATGCCTTTTGACCATTATTAACATAATAATCTAATAAGAATTCAAATTTTTTTCTTACCTCAGGATGCATAGGTAAAAATTCAGATTCTCTATAGAAATAATCCTTTACCATTTGTGGTACAAAATTCTTTTTATTATAAACCTTTGATGCTGCAATTCTATCACACATGCTTTCAGCTATATATCTATCAGGAACTATAACACATTCATATTTATGTGTTTCTAGATTTACATCTACCCAATATTCCACATGATGCTTATTTCTTCCCTTATGATGCATCCAAGCCTCGCTATAGCCCTTTTGTAATCTTTCATTATGATGAGGTGATTTAACACCTAAATAATATTTAGCACCTCTAAAAAATTCAGTAAAGCCATATTTAGATAAATCATGTGCTAAACCTTGCATATATAAGCCACATTTAAAGCAATAATGCATTACTAAATGCCTATGTTTGGTTATGGTTATAAAGTGCTTGATAGGATGTATCATTATGCCCAAGTTCCGTTTTCAAAGATTTTAACCATCTTACCATCACGTGTTTTAGCAGTGATATTTAAATCTCTTGATCCAATCATAAAATCTACATGGATAATTGATTTATTTAAATCAAATGCTTTGATTTCTTCTGGTGTTTTCTTATCAAAATCCTTAATGCATTCTTCAAATGCTCTACCGATTGCTAGATGGCAACATGCATTTTCATCATATAATGTATTGAAAAATAATATACCTGTTTGGTTAATTGGTGAATCAAATGGTACTAATGCTACCTCACCTAATTGGCGTGCGCCCTCATCTACTGATATTAAGTGCTCTAATACTTCCTTATGGCTTGGATCTTTAGCTAAAACCTCAACGATTTTACCATTTTCAAATCTAAATCCAAAATTATCTACAACCTTACCATCTACTGATAAAGGCTTTGTTGCCATAACTACGCCATTTGCTGAATATTTATCAGGTGATGTGAAGCATTCTTCTGTTGGCATATTAGGCTGATAAATAGTGCCATCAATAGTTCTTGCTGCACCACCATCAAAAATCATACCTTCCTTTAATCTAACATTAAAGTCAGTACCATTTGCTGATTTATAATATAATGTATCAATTCCTAAATTATTTAACCAGTCGCATTTTTCTTTTAATACCTTATTATGCTCCTTCCAGTTATTAATAGGATCTCCTAATACTCTAGTTGTAACTAAAATTGCATCCCATAATTTCTTTATAGCATTTGCTTTAGTTTCATTAGGGAATACCTTCTTAGCCCAAGCTTCACTTGGAATACCTGCAATAACCCATTGATATTTATTATCCATTTGCTCACGGTATTTCATAATAACTGGGCCATTTTTCATTTTAACCTTAGTGAATTTATCTTGATCAATTGAATTTAGGGCATCTGGGTCATCTGATTCAATATAAATTCTTGCAGGTAATGTATCAACATCATGCTGTAATTTTGCAAGAGTATATTCTGGTATAGTAGTTAATGTATTAATTGTTTGATATTTATAAGCTAATCTAGTAATTTGATCATCTGACCATTCCATTCTTACACTTCTAGCTTTAGCTTTATAACAAGCTTCTACAACTAATTCAGCAAAATATGCTTCATTAACTCTAGCATTAATTACTACATCTTGTCCTTTTTTAATATTTGCTCCTACTTCAACGATTAATTTTGCATAATTTTTTAATAAAGTCTTATTCATTATTTTCTATTCCTTTCTATGAATTCTTCTATTTCTTCTGTTGTTTTAATAATTTGTGGACTTAGCCATCTTGCACCATTTTCTGTGATTAAAACATCATCTTCAATTCTAATTCCAATTCCTTCTTCTTCAATATATAATCCTGGTTCATTAGAAATGATTGAGCCTGGTCTTAATGCATCATATTCACATAGGTCATGACAATCAAGACCAATATGATGGCTTACTCCATGATAATAATATTTAGATACATCCTCAGGCTTTTTGATTAATCCGATTTTCATTAGTGTTTTTTCATAATATTTTATCAATATTTGGTTTAATTCTTTAGTTGTAATACCTGGCTTAGCATTTTCAAATACTATTTGTTGTCCCTTTAATACTATATCATATAATTGCTTCTGGCGCTCACTAAATTTACCAGAAACAGGGAAAGTTCTTGAAATATCTGAACAATACATATTTAAGCTACAGCCTAAATCAAATAATATTAAATCTCCATCATGTGCTACATCATTATTATCTTGATAATGTAGGCATGTTGCATTTTTACCTGATGCTGCAATTGTAGGGAAGGCATAGCCTGTCGCACCATAATATTTTATAGCTTGATCAAAATATGATTCTAATTGATATTCATACATACTTCCCATATGCTTCAATATATTTTGAATACCTTTATTAGTTATTTCTACAGCTTTTTCAATTTCTTCTATTTCTTCATTAGATTTAACTGTTCTAGCTATACTAAATAATTTTCTACCATTTATTATATTTAACCATGGCATATTATCTTTAATTTTTTTTGCAAATAATCTATTTTCATCTAGATTATCTTTAATTTTAATTGGAATAAAATCTAGATATATATTTTTACAATAAGATAATAATCTTTCTAAATTATTATCGAAATTTTCTAAATATCTAACATCGACGATACCTGATTTTTCTGTAACCTCTTCCTTTGATAAAGGAGCACCAACCCATTTAGCCTCGAATTCATCATAAGGCTTAATAAATATCATTTCTGTTGTCATATTATTGATTTTTGTTAAAACAACAATATTTTCATATTCAAATAAACCTGATACATAGAAATAATTTCTATCTACATTATATTTTTGATTATGAATATCTTCATCATTATTAGGTCTAGAAAATATTACAAAAATAGAATTATCCTCCATTTGATCTAATATTTTCTTTCTATTTTTTTTAAATAATTCTTTATTCATTTTACTACCTCTATACTAAAAGTTTACCAATTGATTCTTCTGAAAATTGGTTTTTATATAATTCAAAATAATATCCACGCTTATTTAATAATTCATGATGATTACCAGATTCAACAACCTTACCATCCTTCATTACTAATATTACATCAGCATTAACTACAGTTGATAATCTGTGGGCAATCATAAATGTTGTTCTACCCTTCATAGTTATTTCAACTGCCTTTTGGATTTTTGTTTCAGTTTCTGTATCAATTGATGATGTTGCTTCATCTAGAATTAAAATTCTAGGGTCATTTATTATAGCTCTTGCGAAAGATATTAATTGTTTTTCACCAAGTGATAATTTCCCTCCGCCTTCGCCTACATTAGTATTATATTTATCATCAAGCTTTTCAATAAATTCATCAGCTGAAACAGCCTTTAATGCTTTTATACATTCCTCATCTGTGGCTTTTAAATTGCCGTATTTTACGTTTTCTAATATAGTACCAGTAAACAATTGTGGAGTTTGTAAAACATAGCCTAGATTTGAATGTAACCATGTGATACTTCTTTCTCTATAATCCTTACCATCAATCATTATATTGCCGGCTGTAGGTTCATAAAATCTACAAATTAAATTAACTAATGTTGATTTACCAGAACCAGTGTGTCCTACTAACGCAACACTAGAGCCTGCCTTAATATTTAAATTAAAATTTTCTAATACTGTTTCACCATTATTATATCTAAATGTGACATCTTTAAATTCTATATCACCATTTATTGGTTCAAAATTTTCATATTTAGGCTCAAATATTGTACCATATTTTTCTATTACCTCTGGAGTATCTACAATTTCAGGCTTTTCTTCTGTTAAAGCTATTATTCTTTCAGCAGATGCCTGAGCTTGTTTAAATTCACCTAGGATAGATGAAATATTCATAACTGGGTCAAAGAATTTAATTGTATAATCAACAAATATATATAATAGTGGAACATTAATTGCTAAAATTGTTCCTACATATATTGTAGAACCTACCGCAAAATAGCATGTTATAAATACAATAGGACCAAATAGAGCAGATAAGGCAATCGCTCTTAAAGAAGCTCTTTTATATTTAGTAGATTTATTTTCAAATTCATAATTATTTGAATCTTCAATTACTAATGATTTAGTAGCCTTAGCCCCCATAAATCCTTCATTCATCGCAGCTGTAATTTTAGAATTTTCTTTTCTAGCATTTCTATATGCTTTTAATATTCTTGAATTAATAAATATAGTTATAGCTAAAATAATTGGTAATATTATTAATATTATTAATGCTAATTTAATATTTAATACCATTAATATACCAAGTATTCCAAACATTGTTAGAATACCCCACAATAAATCTACTAGACCCCAAGATATTATTTCAGATAATTTTCTAGAATCACTTGTAAGTCTTGCCATTATCCAGCCTTGAGCTGTTCTATCAAAATACGAGAATGGTAGCTTTTGTAAATTTAAATATGCTTCTTTTCTTAATTCATATGATGTATTTACTTCTACCTTTCCAGCAAAGAAAATAAAGCTAAATATTGTAAATCCATATAATATGGCAACTACAATATAGAAAATCATAAATATATGAATATTATCAAATACTGGATTTTCTCCAAAATAATTATCTAATGCATATTTATTAATAAATGGATATAAAGTATCAAGAAGTGCTAAAAAGAAAACTGATATTAAAAGTCCAATTACTGGTCCTTTATGCTTAAATACAGTTTTAAATATTTTTCGCCAAGGATGGTTATCATAATGTTTTTGTTCTTGTTCTAATTCTTCATCAAAATCTTCCATTATTCTCTAACCTCCTTTTTTAATACTTCAATAAATTCTTTTTCAAGATCACCTTGAATACCCCATAATTCCTTATATAAGCCTGGCTTATCCTTTAATTCATCATGTGTACCTGAGGCAACAATTTTACCTTCATCTAGAACTAATATTAAATCAGCTTCCTTCGCTGTAGTAGTTCTATGAGTAATTATAATCATTGTTTGATCTTGATTTTTAACCTTTAAAGCTTTTCTAATTAATACATCAGTTTCAGTATCAAGTGCTGATAATGAATCATCAAATATAATTACAGGTGCTTCATCTATTAGCATACGAGCGATTGCGACACGCTGTTTTTGTCCACCTGATAATGTAGTACCTTTTTCACCTACTATTGTTTTATATCCTTTATCAAATTTTAATACTTCAGAGTGGATTGCTGCCTCTTTTGCTGCATTTTCTACCTTTTCTCTTGATGCAGTTGGATTAGAAATTGCTATATTTTCATATACAGTTTTAGAAAATAAGAATGGATCTTGTAATACATATTTAATATTTTTTCTTAAATATTTTTTATCTATATCTTTTAATTCATTTCCATTTATTAAAACACTACCTGTTTTATATTCTAAAAATCTTACTAATATATTACAGATTGTTGATTTACCAGATCCAGTTTTACCAACTAAAGCTACAGTTTGACCTGATTTAATTTTAAATGAAATATCATTTAATAATGATTGGTTTGTATCATCAAATTTAAATGTGACATTTTTAAATTCGATATCACCAGTTAATTTAGGCTTTAATGTACCATTTTGAACAAATTCATCATCCATATCTAATATTTCACCAATACGCTTTGCGGCAACATTAGCTTTACCAAATGAAGCTATTGTTCTACCTAAGCCTCTCATTGGCCATACTAGCATATTCATTAATAACATTGCGGCAATAATATCAGCACCACCTAAAGTTCCATTCTTAGCTAATATAATTCCTGTAAATATAGTTAAAGCATATTGTAAGAATACTGTTGCATCAGATATACCCCAGAATGCTGCCATTACATTATTAAATTTAGCATTTTTTATAGTATATTCTTTGTTTGCAGCATCCATTTTATCAAATTCATATTTTTCATTTGAGAATGCTCTTACTACTCTTGCGCTATTAACATTTTCTTGGATGATTGTAATCATATTAGATTCAACCTTTTCAATTTCGTCAAATTTCTTATTACAATATCTAAAATAAATAATAGATGAAATAGCTGTAATAGGTACAATTATTAAGCTTACCCACATTAAAGGTAATGAAATTTTACCTACCTGATATGCGCCTATACCTACTGTAACAAATATACCTATAAAATTAGGTACCTGTGTAGATACGAAATTAGATACCTGATCAATATCTGATGTAGATCTTTGAATTAAATCACCTACATCTGAATTAGAATGATATGAAAATGGTAAGTCACATATATGCTTATATAATTTTATTCTTAATCTATGACCTATATATTGTGCTAATGCACCTTGCATATAGTTATCAATAAATCTTAATACACTTCTTATTGCTTGTAATAAAACCATTGAGCCAGATACCATTAATATAATATTTAATGTAGTATCACCATTTTTAAATATTTTTAATAAAAATTCTGGTAATGCTACCTTATCAATATCTCCATATCCTAAAACTGCAAAGGAATATTGAACAAATAATGGTAAATATGAATATAGCCATTGTAATAAAATGGATAATACTAATATTGCAATAAATACATGTATATATCTTAAGCTCCATTTAAATATTCTTTTTATACCTTTCATAAAACACCTCTTTGCATAAATAAAAGACCCAAAAGGGTCTTTTATTAGTCTAATGGAATTACGTTTGTCTTCTTTTCTGTACCAACAACAATTGATGTATCAATGTTAGATACATGTGGTACGGCTAATAATTTATCAAAAACAAAATCTCTGTAATACTGGAAGCTTTTAGCAACAATCTTTAATAAGAATGCTGCTTCACCTGTAATTGTATAGCATTCAATAATTTCTGGGATTTTCTTAGCCTCTTCTATAAATTTTGTTGAAGTTTCTCTGTTTAATGGTGACATTGAAACTTTAGCAAAACAAGTAATTTCAAAACCTAATATTTTTTCATCTACTACGGCAGTAAATTGCTTTAAAACCTTTTGTTCCTTTAAATTTTTTACTCTCAATAAACAAGATGACGGTGCTAAACCGATTTTCTTAGATAAATCTATATTTGATATAGATGAATCCTCTTGTAAATACTTTAAAATTTTCTTGTCAAATTCATCAAAATTTAGTGTAGACATAGAACTCCCTCTTTCAGTAAAATGTATTATAATTTTAACACAAATAAAAATCTATGTCAAAGATTATTCGGCAAATTACTGATTTTTTAATTAAAAATTCGGCAATTATTTTTGATGTTAAAACCTCTTTTTTAAAATTTTAAAAATGCATAAACTTTTGTCTTTTTTGAAATTAATGATTTAATTATAGGGACAAATTTAGATACATAGCCTCTTACACTAAAAATAGTAGATATATTATCATTATTTTCTATATACTTAGCTAGAGTTTCTTTTAAAAGAGGATCTTCTACTCCATTAAATTTCCATAGACCAATTATATCACCAGTAAAATAGTCATACATTATTACATAAGCTATTTCATTTACACTGATTAAATCTAGGTCTATTCTAATTTCATCATATTTTGCCATCATTTTTAAATATGAATCAAATATAATCTTTTCGTGATCTCTATTATAAATTTCAGTAAATCTTTTATATATTATATCAATATTACGATCTGATATTTCTACACCTTTATTTGCTAAAAAATCACAAATAGCTTCTCTCCCACTATGATTTACTGTTTTTTCATAATCAATCATACAAACTATTTTAGCTGAATAGGTATAGCCCTTGAAAGCTAACTTATTCGCAGTTTGTGAAAAAAATACTTCATCATTACAGCTAGGACATTTATACCCTAGATTTTTAATTCTAATTGTTTTTCCAGAAGAAAACTGGATAACCTTATTTGATATTGTATAACAATATTTTAACTGCTTATTACATATAGGACAGGTTAATATTTCTGGCTTATATATCTTAGTTGCCTTAGGGTTATTATCCTTCATATTATATTACCAAAGGTATGCAGCACCAAGCATTCCAGCGTCATTACCTAATTTAGCTCGTTTAATTTTTACATCCTTCACTGCATAATGAGAATATCTCTTATAGAAATCATTAATTTTATTAATTAATATATCTCCTGCGTTACTTACGCCACCGCCAATATAGAATGTATCAACATCTACAGCTAATTCGATAATAGATATTGCTCTACCTAGAGCATCTGATAAATAATCAAGAACAAATAAGCCAAGTGGATCTCCTTGCTTTGCAGCATCTATTACTGCCTTTGCTGAATTTATTTCACCAGTTAATGATGTTTTAAATTGTTTTTGGTATTCTCTTGCAACTCTTACGATTCCTGTTGCTGAAGCTACTGTTTCAAGGCAGCCATTCAATCCGCATGAGCATTTGTAGTTATGGACATAATCAACAAACATATGTCCTATTTCACCACAATTTGAATGAGAGCCATCTCTAACCTTGCCGTCTATTACAAGACCTCCACCTACTCCTGTGCCTAGTGTAATCATATATGCAGATGCTTTTTTATTATCATCTGCTAATAATTCTCCTAATGCAGCTGCGTTAGCATCATTTGTACATGCTAATTTTACATTTGGAAAATATTTAGCAACTATTGGTTTTAATTCTAAATTCTCAATACCAACATTAGGAAGCTTATCTATACATGTTCCAACAACATGTCCAGGAAGCCCTATACCTATTCCGTCAACTGCATAATTCTTTTTTTGAACATAGTCCTTTATTGCTGTAAAAACATCATCAAATAATGTTTCCTTTTTTGTTTCAACGACTAGTCTATCAACAATTTGATAATTATCGATAAATCCAACCTTAACAGTTGTTCCGCCTACGTCTACTCCTATTCTCATTAAAATTTACCTCCGAATAACATCCTAATGACATCTTCAACCTGGTTGCTAGATGCCTTGCCAAAGGCACACATATTAGAGAAATGCTCACAGTTGTTAGATACTATATTATATGTGCCAAGACCAGTACCTACCTTACTTTTTGCATATTCTACTATTTCCTTTGGGCTTTTCTTTGTCTTTAGCTCATCATCAGTATAATTTCTTACCTCTAATATTCCACCTTTTAAGAATTCATCTAATGGTGTAACGATTATTAAAGCTGTATCAGGTGATACCTCGCTTCCTCTAGGGGATGCAAATTGATATACATGCATATCATCCTCATATATACCATGATGATAATAAAAACCTCTATTTACTCTAATTTGACTACCATATTCTGGTTTTTTTCTTTCCCACATAATATCACCTCATAACCAAGTTATTATTATATAACTATTTATTATAATTTCAATTAAAATTAGGAAAAATTTGCACAAAAATTACAAATATTTTATCAATTCGTCAAAGATATCTTTATAGTGGTCATCAATGATACCAAAATCCATTTTCTTATAGCTCCAAATGGCTCTACCAATTCCATAATACTCAAACGCACTATTGATATCCTTAATCCAATTTAGAGTAGATTTAGTATCAGCTCTATCTATAACTCCGTATTCACCACAATATAGTGCTACATTATATTTATTTGCACAATTAACAGCTTCAGAAAATAAATTAATAAAGAAATTATCCTTTAATAGCTTTAAAGCATTTGATGCTTCTCCTAATGTTCCATTTTTAATTGATGGAACAATTGCTTCTATTTCTCTATATTTCTTTTCATCTACTGGATAAGATATTCTAAAATCAGTTGGCATTTTATCTACCCAATATGCACCCTGATGTGAGAATGCCATTGGCTCATAGCAGTGAACATTAAATACTATGTTATTATCATATGGTGCTGGTATATATTTAACAGCCATAACACTTGAATATCCTACACCACCATATAATATTTTTACATTAGGTGCATTTTTTCTTATTACCTTAATGCATCTTAATGCTAAATCGTTCCATTCATTAATAACCTCAAAGCTTGTTACCTCATTTAGCATTTCAAACATCATCATATCTGAATATTTAGCATATCTTTTTGATAATCTATCCCAAATATCTAAAAATAATTTAATTAATTTTTCATTAGTGAAAAATCCACTTGAATATTCAAAATCATCAAATACATATCCTGGTGCCTTATGTAGGTCTAATACAACATTTAATCCATATTTTTTGCACCATTCTATGCATAAATCAATATATTTATATCCAATTTGATTATCACACATTTTTACTTCATCATATATATTTTCAAAATCAACAGGTAATCTTAAATGATCACAGCCAATTTCTTTAATTCTTTTTATATCTTCTTCTTTTATAAATGAATCTATATGACTTAATTCTAGGCTACCTTGTGATAGCCATCCACCTAAATTAACACCCTTTTGATAGCCTTCTAATTTAATCATTTTCCACCTCAAAATGTAATTCAATACTTTCGTTATATTTTTTATTTTTTATTAATACATCCTTTTTTTCCTTTAAAAAGCTACTATTAATTGTATTAGGATGATACATACATTCAAGGCATATTGCATAATATGGTTCCATCTTTTTATCATTATTCATTATTTCATTACCTACATAATTACATGTATATACTACAACTACAGGATAAGATGTCTTTATTTTCATAACTCTTTTTGATTTATCATCCTTAAGAATTACATTGTATTTGTTTTTATCTATTTCATCAAAAATATACGGGAAATCATAACCATTAGTATTATTGATAATTTCTTTATCCATTAAATAATCTCCCACCCTATGCATTGTTTTAAATGAATAAATTTTATCACAATCTACTATTTCTCTTGGTATAAGCTTTTCTATTCTCTCCATTTTAGATGCGTTTATATATAGCTTATGATTTAATATATTATCTTTAGCATTACCACTAAGATTAAAATAAGAGTGGTTAGATAAATTTAATAATGTATTTTGACTAGCTATTGCATCATAAGTAATTGTTAATTTATTAAATTGCTTATATAATCTATAAATTACTTTTAATATAAGATCTCCTGGATATCCTGATTCTAAATCATTTGAATAATATGAAAATAAAACCTCATAATAATCTTCTGTTTCAGCCTTCACATATTCAAATTCTTTATAACTAACTCCATCTATTCCACCATGTAGGCCATTAGGATCATTAGATTTAATAATATATTCTTTACCATCTAACATAAACTTAGAATTAGATATTCTTCCACCTGTTCTACCTATAGTTTTACCTAGGTAGCTTCTTTCAGTTATGAAATCATCTTCCTTTTTTGTAGTATATATTATTGATTCTAATTTATTATCCTTATCTAATGTTTTAATATCATATATTGATGCCCCAACATTTGATAATGTTACAATAGTTTTAAATTTATTTTTCATTTCGATAAATGAAACCATATTAATTACCTCGCAAATTGACATAAAAAGCGCATTAATTTAATTATGCGCTATTTATTTTTTATTTATTCAGTTTTTTCTTCTGTTGTTTCTACTTTAGCCTCTTCAGCTGCCTCTACCTTAGATTCTTCTTTAACCTCAGCTTTAGCTTCTTCAGCTGCTAATTCTTTTCTTCTAGCAACCTCTCTAGGATCTTCTTGACATTCTTCATTAACGAATTCAAGGTTTCTTTCATTTATCTTAGAGAATAGATGAACATGACTTCCATTAAATCCTAATTTAATATTTTGACCAACATAATTTACATATCCACCAAGTGTAGGAACGATTACGATTACATCCTTACCCTTTACAGTCATATGTAGATGTGCAGCAGGTCCCATTAATTCTGATACATTAACAAGTCCATCAATACCTTCTTCAGAAATTACCATATGGTCTGGTCTAACACCTAATGTTATCTTTTGTGATTGAATATTATTTGCAGCTAATCTTTCTTGCTTATCAGCTGAAACCTCAACCTTATAATCATCTACTTGAACAAAGTATTTACCATTTTCTAATAATAAATCTGCATCAAAATAATTCATTTGAGGAGTTCCAATAAATCCTGAAACGAATTTATTTCTTGGATGATCGTATACCTCTTGAGGAGTACCGATTTGTTGAACAAATCCATCTTTCATAACAACAATTCTATCACCAAGTGTCATAGCTTCTACTTGGTCATGTGTTACATAGATAAATGTTGTTTTAATTCTATCTCTTAATTTAATAATTTCAGCACGCATTTGGTTACGTAGCTTAGCATCTAGATTTGATAATGGCTCATCCATTAATAATACCTTAGGATTTCTTACGATTGCACGTCCGATAGCAACTCTTTGTCTTTGACCACCTGATAGATTTTTAGGCTTTCTATCTAGGTATTCAGTAATATTTAATATTTCAGCTGCCTCTCTAACCTTTCTATCAATTTCATCCTTTGGTGTATGTTTAATTTTTAATGAATATGCCATGTTTTGGTAAACTGTCATATGTGGATATAGTGCATATGATTGGAATACCATTGCGATATCTCTATCTTTTGGTTCAATTGAGTTAACAATCTTACCATCAATATATAATTCACCCTCTGTAATTTCTTCAAGTCCTGCAACCATACGAAGTGTAGTTGATTTACCACATCCTGATGGACCTACTAATACGATGAATTCTCCATCTTGAATATGTAGATTTAAGCTTTGTACAGCAATAACTCCTCGATCAGTAATTTGAAGATTATGTTTTCTTACATGAGGAGCAACCTTCTTACCGAATAAACCGAAATATTTTCTTTTAGGCTTATCAATATAAGGATAAATCTTTACTATATCTTTTAAAATAACTTCTGCCATATTTAATAACCTCTCTTTTAACCTTTAACTGATCCACTTGTAACGCCTTTGATAATTGACTTAGATAAGAATATATAAACTACCATTACAGGGAAGATTGACAAGAATATTGCCATATAAATTGCACCCATATTCATGTTTGCATAATCCGCACTTCGTAGTGACGCTAGAATAATTGGAAGTGTCTTCTTTTCATTAGATCTTAATAGTAATGAAGGAAGATATAAGTTATTCCATGAAGCAACGAATGAGAAAATTAATTGAACAGCAAGTGCTGGTTTCATAATTGGTAATACGATTCTATTGAATGTCATAAACTCATTAGAGCCATCCATTCTTGAAGCTTCAACAAGCTCAAGAGGTAATGTAGCTCTTAAATGTTGAATCATATAGAAGAATGTTGCAGGAGCTGCAATACCAGGAATGATTAATACCCAGAATTGATTTCTCCAACCCATTTGATTACACATTTGAACGAAACCTACTGATGATACTTGAGTAGGAATCATCATTATTAATAGTATAAATGCTTCTGCAGCTTTTTTAAACTTAAAATCATAAGCATAGATACCATAAGCAGTTAAAGCTGAGAAATAAGTTGTTACTATTGCAGATATTGATGCAATAATAAATGAGTTAAGCATACCAACTTTAACATTATTTGAATCTGAATAATTCCATACAGCCTTTAGATTATCAAAGAAATGATTTGAAGGAACAATTGCAAATCCAGATTGTAATTCTTGGTGACTTCTAGTTGCGTTTACAAATAGCAAATAGAAGAAAAATAAGCACATTATAGTTAAGAAAATCATTAGAGTATAAACAAGGATTCTTTGAATTGTTAATTTCGCTTTTGCGACTTTGTTTTCTTGCTCGCCTGAGTCTTTAACTACATCAATTTTAGTTTCCATATTTACCTCCTAATCTTCTTTCTTAGTAATTGATTTGAATACAAAGAAGCTTAATCCTGCTGTTACTATAAATAATATAATAGCTACAGCTCCAGATTTACCATAATTATATGCATCCAAATAATCATTTAATAACATAACTAATGTCTTAGTTGTATTGTCTGGTCCACCTTGTTTTTTGCTTAAAACATACGGTACATCATACATTTGTAAACCACCAATCATTGATGTAATTAATACATATACTAGAATTGGTTTTAATAAAGGTAATGTAATATCTTTAAATACTCTACCTGATGAAGCTCCATCCATTCTAGCTGATTCGAATAAGCTTTCATCAATTCCCATAACACCAGCCATTAATAATATTGTTGTATTACCGAACCACATTAAGAAGTTCATAAATGCGATTAATGATCTTGCTGGCCATTCACTACCTATAAAATCTACTTTACTTCCGCCTAAGCTAACTATAATTTGATTTACCGGTCCTACTGCATCAAATAATACGAAGAATAGGAATGCGAACGCAGTTGCCATGATTAAGTTAGGCATATAGAATACTGATTTAAAGAATCCAGCACATTTAACATTTAATCTTGTACTTGTGAATAATAATGCTAATAATAATGATAATCCTAACTGTATAACAGCTCCCAAAACCCACATTATTATTGTATTCCATAAACATTTTAATATTAATATTTCTCCACTATGACCTGCTTCAAACAATTCAATATAATTTTTGAAGCCTACAAAATTTGGTCCAACATTAAGTCCTGCTGTAATTTTATAATAGTCATTAAAACTATATATAAATGTAGTAATCTGCGGATATAAAGTAAATAATAGATATACTACAAAGAAAGGAATAATGAATATTACACCCCATTTTGCATAACTAACAGATTTTCTTTTAGTCTTTTTTGGAGTAGCTTCTACTGTATTTTCCATAGAAATTACTGAATTAATCAAATTGTACCTTTGATTATCAATTCTCCTTTTCATAAGAGTTTTTATAGTTATGGGCACAACATAACTTTACTGCTTTAAATAGCCAATTATAAATAAATCAACAAAGATAAATGCATAGATCATTTACTTATATTTGGCTATTTAAATAGCTATATGTCTATGAAAAATGTGGCAGGATAACCCGCCACATCTCCCAAATCGACAATAATTATGAAGCTTTTACACCTGTACAAGTACGTTCAATATAATCTTTGAAGTTAGCGATTGCTTTATCTTTTGTAACTTCACCCTTTAAATATTGTTGGAAGTTATTTTGTAAGCCTTCATTACAATATTGATCATAAATTGTAATATTTTGGAACTTAATACCCTTAGCTAATTCTAGATATAATGCTGTATCGTTTTGTCCGCCTAAGAATGCGTTACCTTTACCAGTATCAGCATATTTCTTATTAGCCTTTTGGTTATTAGAGAATTGACCTTCTTTTTCAACTAAGCTATAGCATACATCTTCGTCATTAATGAATGTGTTCATAACTTTAGCAGTTAAATCATCATTAGAACCACCAGCTGGAGCTAATAACCAAGTTCCACCCCAGAAGTACTTAGCTGGTCCTTCAACTAGACCCCAGTCACCGAAGCAACCTTTATCTGGATCTTGAGCATTACCCATACAGAAGTTATAGTACCAAGCTGGTCCAAAGTAACAGAATGCTTTACCATCTTCATACATTTCATTTGTACATTCATTTTCCCAAATACCTGCAGTTAAAGTATAACCCTTTTCAACATATGAATCTGCTTGATCCATCCACTTAGTGATTTGATCATCAAATTGAAGCTTGTTATCTTTATCAACCCAAGGCTTAGTTACATTGTTAGAGAATGCACGATATGTTTCAGCAAATGATGCAGTCATATAGTAACCCTTTTCCTTCATTTGAGCTGCAACAGCATCAAACTTAGTCCAATCAGAAATCTTTGCTTGAACTTCTTCAGGTTTATCTACACCTAAAACAGCTTTAGCAATTGAACGACGATAAATTACACCTGCTGGACAGCATTGGAATGATACACCCTTAACTTCACCCTTATTAGAAGATGCAGCTTCTTTTGTATAGTTATAGATGTTAGAGAAATCTGTAACACCCATATCTTGTACATTTCTTGTTAAATCACTGTTATTATATTTTAAGATATAATCTGCTTCTGCTAAGAATAAGTCAATCTTATCCTCTTCTTTTGCATTTGCATTATTCTCTAATGCATCATCAAGTGCTTTTTGATATGCACCATTATCAGATGGTGTAATAGTCCACTTAACTTTCTTTCCTTGATAATGAGTTTCAGCTGGCTTTAAAGAATCATCTTTCTTTTCAGCAGCTTCTTGGAATTTTGCTTTTTCATCAGATACATACTTCTCAAAGAATCCCTTGAATTCTTCGTTCCATACATAAATGTGGAAAATCTCACCATCATTGTTCATAACTACTTTTTTACCACAGCTTGCTAGAGTAGTTAATGCAGCTAAACCTGCAACTGCAACTCCTAAACCTAAACGTAAACCTCTTTTTTTCATATTCCCTCCATACTCCTTTTCTTGAAAAAAATTCTTCACTACCTTTTTGATAGCAAATAGGTTCTCTGCTTCTTAATCGTTTAAGAAACAGATAGTTAAATAGTAATTATTTTAAATCTTTAATACTTCTGAGCATGGCTACGAAAGCGTTTTCTAATATAATATAATTTTTAAAATTGAGTTTTACCACGTTTCAGATGTGTTAAATTTTCCAAAATAATTGTTCTTCACTATTTGTATGATAACACTTGTTGAGAAGTTTGTAAACACTTTTTTTAAAAAAACTTAAACGTTTCCGAAAATCGCTTTCATAAAAATCAGTTTTATATATTTTATATAAATATATAAAGGGAAAAATTATCTATTTTTAATTATTTTTTTATATTCAAAAAATGAATCTTTTTTTATTCTTTCACCTGTATTGTAGTCTAAATATACTAATCCAAAACGTTTACGAAGACCACTATTCCATTCAAAATTATCAAACAAGCTCCATGCAATATATCCTTTTACTTCTACTTCCTTAGAAGCTCTTTCTAATTCGTTTAAATATCTTCTCATATAATCTATTCTTTGAGGATCATGAACCTTACCATCTAATGAGACTACATCATTATTACATAACCCATTCTCACTTATGATAATTGGCTTTTTGTATCTTCTATATAAATATTTAGGTCCATAATATAATGCCTCTGGTACAACCTGAAGCCAATCTATATTTCCTTCAGGATATCCAAAAGAAAATTTATCTCTTACAAGATTGTTATTTTTATCTAAAGAACAATAATTACCTGAATATATATTTTGATATACATAATCTAATGGCTGACTAATTAATTCTAGGTCTTCCTTTGTTATATTAGGTAATACATCCTTAAATTGTTCATAATAGCATTTAGGATAATCACCTAAGAATATTGGATCACTATAAATAGATACTGAATTTGAATATTCACTGCTTCTATCAATATCAAAATATTTTAAATAGCATTTTTCTTCTAATTCTTTATTATTTTTATCTGATGGTATTAATGGTCTCGAGCATGGCGCGAATCCAACAGTTGAATTTTTAACATTCTTTCTAATTATTTTTACTGCCTCACCATGACATTTTAATAAATTATGAATAGCTTTTAGCATTTCCTTATCATTATACTTAGTTCCTGGCGCGAAATAACAAGCATCATGGCCCATAAACATAATACATTGTGGCTCATTAATAGTTATATAATCACTAACTAATCCATCTAAAGCTTTAGTAACTACTTCTACATAATATTTAAAATAATCAATTATTGAATCATTTAAAAAGCCTCCTAAATCCTCTATCCATTGTGGCATATCCCAATGATATAATGTTACAATTGGCTTAATGTTGTTTTTTAATAATTCCTTACATAATTTAATATAATAATTGACTCCTTTTTTATTTATTTTATTATTATTATCAATTACGCGCGGCCACGCAATAGAAAATCTATATGCATCAACACCTAAATTTTTTAATATTTTTACGTCATCCTTATATTTTAAATAGCTTTCACAAACTATTTTACCGTCACTTCCGTCTACTATGTTACCTTCTTTTTCACAGAATGTGTCCCATATCGATTTTACTCTACCATCAGCCTCTGTAAATCCTTCAATTTGATATGACGCAGTTGCGACACCGAAAACAAAATCCTTATCGAACATATTATTATTCCTCCTTAGAAAAAAAATAAAACAATGGCAATGACCATTGTTTTATAAATTAATTATTTAAATCTTTTACTGTTTGTCCTTCTTGTAAGCATCCCTTAACTACTATTCTTTCTGCAATACTTGTTTTAGGATTTTCGATTGTTTCAATTAATTTTTGAACTGATCTTCGTCCAATTTCTTCAGAATTTTGGACATAAGTAGTTACAATAGGTCTTAAAAGTCTTGATAATTTAATTCCATCGTAGCCAACAACACTAATATCATCAGGTATTTTATATCCATGCTTTTCAATTTCAGTGATTCCACCAAGTAATGAATAATCATCTGGATAAATAATACATGTTGGTCTTGGCTTTAGAGCTAAAAGCTCTCTTGTTCTTTCTCCACTTACCTTCGGTATATGGTATCTACCATCTTTAACATATTCATCAGAAACAGTAATACCGTGATCTTCGCATGATTTATAAAAGCTTGCGACACGTTTTTGTGTTACTGATGTATCATCACCCTTAATAAAAGCAATCTTTTTATGGCCCATCTTAACTAAGTAATCAACTATATCCTTCTCTCCCTGTATATTATCGGATACAACTGATGACTTTTCATTAAAATCATAATCTATTGTAACAGTTGGTAAATCACTTTCAACAAGTTGAATTACTTCAGGATCCTTAAAATCTACAGAAGCAATTATTACTCCATCCACATTACGATATTTTGCATGTTCATAAAAAGTTAAATAATTTTTACCAAAATGATGTGAAATAAATGTTATATCATAACCATTTTTTTCACTTTCATCCTTTATTGAATTTAAGATTGAAGAAAAATATTCATGTTCTAATCCTGAGCTTGTTTCATCTACGAATAGAACTCCAATATTATAACTTCGTTTAGTTTTTAAAAGTCTTGCTGATGCATTAGGAATATATCCCATTTCCTTTGCTACACTTCTGATGTACTCAGCTGTTTTTTCATTCAAGTCTGAGTCGCCATGCAAGGCTTTGCTTACAGACGCAATCGAAAGACCACATCTTTCAGCTATGTCCTTTATTTTTACCATTTTATCACCATTTTCTCCCTAGTTTAACAGTGCTTGCTAAAACAATCGAATTCTAAAACGATTTCGCATTTAGTATTTATATTATATTGTTATAACAGAAAAAAATCAATAAATAATGGTATCAAATTCACTTTTTTGCCCTTTTTTGTACAAATAAAATTAAAAAAATTGTAATTTATACTTGAATTCGAAAAAAAATATGCATATAATAAGGTAAAAGAGTTACTTAAACGTTTTCGAAATAAAAGGGAGTCAATTATGAAATTTGGACATTTTAATGATAATGCATACGAATACGTAATAACTGATTACAATACTCCACTTCCATGGATTAATTACTTTGGTCAGGATGGTTTTTTTAGCTTGATGAGTAATACATGTGGTGGATATATGTTTTACAAGGATGCAAAGCTAAGAAGAATAACTAGATTTAGATATAATAACGTACCTAGAGATTATGGTGGAAGATATTATTATATCAATGATGGTGGTACAATTTGGAATCCTGGTTTCCTTCCTTTAAAAACAAAACTAGATAGCTATAAATGTAGACATGGCTTAGGTTATACTATTTTCGAAAGTGAAAAGAATAATCTTAAAGCTGAACTATTGTGCTTTGTTCCATTAAAGGATTTATGTGAAATCAATCAATTAACTTTAACTAATAATAGTAATGAAACAAAAAGTGTTACATTACATGGTGTAATCGAATGGTGCTTATGGAATGCAGTTGATGATCAAACTAATTTCCAAAGAAACTGGAACATTGGTGAAGTTGAAATTGATGATAAAACTATTTATCATAAGACAGAATATAGAGAAAGACGTAATCATTATGCTTTCTATCATACAAATGTAGCACATGATGGTTATGATTCTGATTTAGATACATTCATTGGATTATATAATTCATGGTGTGATCCTTCTGCTGTTATGAATAAGACATCTTATAATTCAAAGGCTTCAGGATGGTCACCTATTGCTTCACATATGTTTAATCTAGAAATTAAACCAGGTGAATCAAAAACTATTATTTTCCAAACTGGTTATGTAGAAAATGATGAAGATAAGAAATTTGAAAAGCTTCATGTAATTAATAAAGAAAAAGCATATGAATTACAAAATAAATATGCTACTAAAGAACAAGTATTAAAAGCATTTAATGAATTAAAGAATAAATGGGTTAACCTATTATCTACATTAAATGTTAAATCTGATAATGATAAATTTGACCGTATGGTTAATATTTGGAATCAATATCAATGTATGGTTACATTCAATATGTCAAGATCTGCATCATATTATGAATCAGGTACAGGTCGTGGTATGGGATTTAGAGATAGCTGCCAAGATTTATTAGGCTTCTTACATCTAATTCCTGAAAAATCTAGAGAGCGTATTAAAGATATTGCTTCTATCCAATTCGAGGATGGTTCTACATATCATCAATATCAACCATTAACAAAACGTGGTAATGCGGATATCGGTGGTGGATTTAATGATGACCCACTTTGGTTAATTGCTGCAGTAAGCCAATATATCAAAGAAACTGGTGATTATACAATCTTAAATGATCCTACACCATTCAACAATAAAGAAGGATCTGAAAAACCATTAATCGATCACTTAAGAGCTTCAATGAATTATATCATTACTCATAAGGGACCTCATGGCTTACCACTAATTGGTAGAGCTGACTGGAATGATTGCTTAAATCTAAACTGCTTCTCTAAGACACCTGGTGAATCTTTCCAAACTGCTTCAAATTTTGAATCAGGAAAAGCTGAATCAGTGTTTATCGCAGGTATGTTTGTATTATATGGAAAAGAATTTGCTACAATTCTTAAAAACATCGGAAATGATGATGAAGCTAAATCTATTCTAGCTGAAGTTAAATCTGTTGAAGATGCAACTATTAAATATGGTTGGGATGGTGAATGGTTCGTAAGAGCTTACGACGCATTCGAAAATAAGGTTGGTAGCCATGAATGTGAGGATGGCCAAATCTTTGTTGAACCACAAGGCTTCTGTACAATGGCAAGAATTGGAGAGGATTTAGGATTTGGTAAGAAAGCCCTAGATTCAGTTGAAAAGATTTTAACAAATGATTATGGTGTAGAAATCCTACATCCATGTTATAAGGAATATCACATTGAGCTTGGTGAAGTATCAAGCTATCCAATGGGATATAAAGAAAATGGTTCCGTATTCTGCCATAATAATCCATGGATTGTTATTGCAAATACTGTAATTGGTAATAACGAAAGAGCATTTGATGTATATAGAAGAAATTGTCCTGCATATCTAGAAGATGTTTCAGAAATACATAAAACTGAACCTTATGTATATTCTCAAACAATTGCTGGTAGAGATGCAAAGAATTATGGTGAAGCAAAGAACAGCTGGTTAACTGGTACTGCTTCTTGGACAATGTATGCAGCAAGCCAAGCAATATTAGGTATTAAGCCTGATTATGATGGATTAATGATTGATCCACATTTACCAAAAGAAATGAAACATGCAAAGGTAGTAAGAATTTTTAGAGGCGTTAAATATAATATCGACATTACTAATAATGCAACAGGTAAATATTTAATGACTATTGATAATAAACCTATTGATGGAAAGATAATTCCATACAATAATTCAATTTTGGAAGTAAATGTAAATATTACTTTATAATTTTTCCTTCTCTTGAGGTAGACTGGTACTTATCATACCAGTCTATTTCTCTTTTTAAAGGCATTAAAAATGGGTGTATTTCTACACCCGTTTTCTATTTATTGATATTATTTTTTGTTTTTATATTTTACTAATGTTAATACATTTTGATGATTTCTGTATTCATATTCAACCTTATCCATTATCTTTTTAACCATAAAGATTCCAAGACCACCAATTTCTCTTTCATCGCTTCCAGCATTAATATTTGGATCTTCTCTTTCTAATGGATTAAATGGCTTACCATTATCCTTAAATACGAATGTAACATGCTCCTTTGATTTTGATAATGTTATTTCTACTGTACCATTACCATCATAAGCGTATTTCGCAACATTAACGAATACCTCTTCTAAGGCTGTATTAATCATTATTATATCCTTTTTAGAGAATTCTAATATTTCAAGTAATGATGATGAATAATCAAATAAATTATCTAATTCCTTAACATCAGCATTGAAAGTTCTAGATTCTAAAACCTCATTTTCATTATCAAATTTAAACATTAATAATGTAATATCATCAAATTGAGGAGCACTTCCTGCGAATGCTCTAACATTTTCTCTTAATTTAGTAACAAAATCCTTAGGGCATAAGCCATTATTTATATTAGCATATGATAATAATCTATGCTCGCCATATAATTCTGAATTCTCATTATGAGCTTCTGTCACACCATCTGTATATAATAATATTTTATCATTTTTATCTAGCATAATTGTGTTTTCTTTATATACAGTTCCTTCAAATGCCCCAAGTACTACTCCAGGCTTATCTGTAGTATATGTTGGTACACCCTTATGGATAATAATAGGCTTATTATGACCAGCATTTGTATATTTTAATTCACCTGTAATTAAATCTAGGATACCTAACCAGCATGTAACAAATACACTTTCATCATTATTACTACATAATGAAATATTTAATCTTTTCATTATATTTTGTGTATCATGCTTAAATGATGTAGTTAATGATTTAATTAACGCTTCTGTCTTCATCATAAATAGTGAGGCAGGAATACCCTTTCCTGATACATCAGCAACAACTAAAGCTAAATGATTATCATCAACATAGAAATAATCATATAAATCTCCACCTACCTCTTTTGCAGGTGACATTAAACCAAAAATATTTTCTTTATTATCATCGTCTAAAGCCTTAGGCAATACACTTGATTGAATGTTATTAGCAACCTCAAGCTCTGAAATAATACGTTGTTCATCTTCAGCTCTTTTTGCTTCTAATTTCAATAACTTTAATGATCTTTTTGAAATTGAATAACCAATATTTGAAATAATAGATAATATAACAACTCTAGCTAAATAATAATATAAAAGAGCTTTAACATATCTATTATCACCAATAGATGTTCTATATCTTAGCCATTCTAATCTTTGTCTTAATGTAGCAGCATCTGAAAAGAATTCTTCTCCACTCGGCAATACTAATGTATTATTACCATTCATTAAATTTGAATCCCATTCACCTAATAGCATACCTGCATATAATGCAAGAAGCATCATAATAGCTACTGTAATAAATACAATTATAGATAATTTAGGACTATAATAATGATTAGCTAATAATATACATGTCGCCCATAATAATATACCATGCTTCGGCAAAAGCATATTTATTACAAAACATACTAATATATATTGGAAAATAACAAAATATTTATATGATTTAAATTCAATAAGCTTTGTTTTATTGTAAATAAGCGTAAGCATTAATGCTAATATAATAAAAGGAAATGATACATTAACTAAAAATAATGTATGAGGAGTAACTCCAAATACTCCAGTTAAATATAATGCCCAAATTATCGCAATTACAATGGCAGAAAAAACACAGCCTGTCGATAATGCTTTATTAGCATTAATTTCATTATTTCTATAAATTTCATCGCTTATTGCTTGTTTATTTATTCGCTTTTCTTCCATTATTTAATACCATCAAATACTTTAAATACCAAACTCTTGAATTCTTGATATGCAAATGTATCCTCAAGGCCACTGAAGCATTTAGTTAATTCAACATAACGCCACTTATGCTCGAGTGGATTTTTTTCATTAAATCTATTCCAAAATTCATCACCTAATTGATTATAATCATTGAATATAGATCTAATATTAGATAATTTATCGCCTAAGGCAACTATCTTACAATCTAATGAAGCATTCTTTAATAATTCTAAATTTTTCTCTCTAACCTCATGCCATGATAATTTTTCATAATTTTTTACTGCATTATGAGATTCACTCAATACTATATCTGCAATTCTTTTTCCAAATTCATTTTTTAAATCATCATAGGTTACAGTTGTATCTTCAATTAAATCATGTAATGCAGCTGCGGCAATTAATTCCTTATCCTCTGTTATTGTAGATACAATAGACATTGCTTCAAGTGGATGAAGTATATAAGGTATTTCTTTTCCTTTTCTTCTTGTATTTTTATGATGTTCGGTTGCATAAATAATCGCTTTATCAATAAGTGAAGTATCTAAATCTTTATTCTTCATCTTCGTCATCACCAACTTTAATTAGACCCATAATTCTGCCTATTTTTGTTAATCTAGCGGCAACTCTTTCATTCATTTTACGATTACCATAAACAGTATCTAATATTAATTTAATAACAGTTTCACCTAAATCCTTAGTAAATGCATATACAACGCATAATGCTAAAGGACCTGCAGCTGATGTTATAATATCTAAATCTCTACCTGAGAATTGACGAATAGAGAATTCATAAGCTAAATCTGAATATTCCTGAACTAAATCATCTAATTCCTTTAATGTTTTAATACCAAATGATTTAAATACTCTTAAAAATGCCATTAATGATACATTTTCTATTTCCATATTTTGAATAGTAGCTATATGTTTATTAAGCATTTCAAATCCGCCATTTTCAATATATGCAGTATATGAATCACCATTTAATTCTAGCTCTTCAAATTTACCATTCTTAATTACTTGTCTAACTCTTCTTCTATAGTCATCAATAGATATTCTTAATTGTGAGAAGGCGTCATCAGCTAATTCTAAAAGACCAGCTAATCTATTTAATGATCTTTGATATTCCTTTGGAATTTCGACATCACTTTTATAACCTGTATCATGCTGTACAGCAGCCCACGCATGCTGTAAAACACTTCTTAGCTGTATTTCAAATCTGATTTGATTTACCTCAGGATATTTAGGATCATAATACATTTCCTTTGGTATTCTACAAATATAATGAAGTGACATATAACCAAATTGATCAATATTATGCATCTTTCTTTTATCAATTGAATTATCCCAATCAACATCAAAGCTAGATTCAATTTTAGCTGCAAATTTATCTACATCATCATTATAAAATGTAACTAATCTTGTACCTACAATATCTGTAATATCTTCGATAGTATTATATTTAAATCCTTTTAATTCTAATTTACCAATTAATGATTTTTCTGCCTTTACTCTACCCTCAACGCAGTTTACAAGCGTATTAAATTCTTTAACATATTTATTTAATTCTCCTAAAGCAACATTCTTTATTATTTCATATACATCAAGCTTTTGTTTATATTGCTCTAAAAGCATTTCACAATGTAGGTCCATAAGCATTACTCCTTAATATTTAAAAATGTAGAGAATCCAGTCATATCAAAGACATCTAAAACCTCGTCCTTTGGTGAAAAAATAGTTAAAGTTCCACCAACTGATGTCATTTGCTTGTGGAATTTTAGTATAACTCTTAATCCAGCACTAGATATATAATCTAAATTCTTTAAATCAATATTTAATACCTTAATACCTACGATATCATCATTTACAGAATCCTCTAATTCTGGTGCTGTATTTGTATCTAGTCTTCCCTCAACCTTTATTGTTAATACTTCGTCTTTTACTTCCTTTTCAATTCTCATAGGTGCCTCCTCTAACAAAAATATAAAAAATATTATTGTTATATCCACTAAATTTTATCATATAACTCCTCTTTTTTCAATAATCATGCCTTTTAAGAAAAAGAAAGAAGGTGACTACTCACCTTCATTAATTATCTCTTTTAATCCTAAATCATTCATTAATTTATCATAACAATTCTCGTGTATTTCATTAGGCTTTTCATAATTTAAGCACTTATAATTTCCATTATCCATTTTTACAAATGCTGTATAATATATGTTTTTTGTTTGAATAGAAAATTCAACAAGCTTTTTAAAATTATCCTCATCTATTTCATTAAATAATTCTAATCCTAAAAATGTTTCACATTTATCTAATTCCTTATTAGGCTTAGATTTATCCTCTTCTGTATTAGAAAAATAAGCATTTGATGAATTAATAATAGACACCTTATATGCATGCTTATTATCAATTAATAAATAGCTATTCCCATATACTCTTTTTGTCTTTTTGTAGCCTAATTCAATTAGCTTATCTTCTAAATTATCTATACTTGTTTCATATTCCTTTGTTTTATATTTAATATTTCTTTGTCCACCAAAGCTTTTAAATGATGCAAATTGAATTAATATTGTAATTAATATAAAACAAACAATTAAAGATACAAGACATACTTTATTTAATACATCATTAGTATATTGAACTGCAAATATCAATCCTATTGCGATTAAAAATAATATACCAACAATTATCCATAAGGTTCTCGCTTTGATTTTTTTCATAACTAAGACCTCGTATCATCAATAAATGCTAAATCAAAATATATATCCTCGCAGAATATATCATATAAATTGTAAAATTTAGGTACTGGCTTATAAAAATCCATTTGAACCTGCTTAGCATTATAAACTAATGCTTGTTCAAAATTAGTTTTACTTGAATTACAGAATTGACATGCTTGATTAACAGTCTTTTCATTATAATGCTGAAATAATACTAATACTATATTTCTTTTTGTTTCTTTATATGTTAATTCTTCCTTTTTAGGAGATAGATATGTTTTACCTTCTAATAATGGCTTTAAATCCTCAAAATGATATTTATTAATATCAAAATCTTCTTCATTATTAACTAATACATTTACCATTGTAGTATCCTTATATACTCTAAAGAATACCTCAACATTTCCGTCATCATAAACCATAGTCTCATTTGCGTATATTAGCGCATAATGGAAATTATGGAAAGGTTTAGAATCATAATGTCCTATTACTCCTGGTCTTTCAACTATTTTTTCTTTCTTTGGAAACATTATTTTCCATACTGCAGAAAAGAATTCCTTAGGGCCCATTATAACACCTTCTTTCTAATAAACTGTATTAATTATACTATATAATTATGGGAAAAGTATATTAATAAATAATTTTTACATTATTTACCAAGACAGAATTTAGTGAATAACGCTGTTATTAATTCGTCTCTTGATGCTTCTCCTGTTATTTCCCCTAATGAATCATATGCATCCTTAATATCTATTTCAATTAAATCAATATCCATTAGGTTCTCACATGCATTCTTTGCGTTTAGCAAAGAATCATATGCCTTTTGCATAAGATTTATTTGTCTAGTGTTATTTAAATAATTACCATTTAATGATTCAAATGTATTAATATTAGTTATTTCTAATATCTTCTTTTCTAATTGCTCTAATCCATCTCTATTTTTTGTAGAAATATATATAGCATCATCTATATTCCATTTTGGTTTTAAATCAATTTTATTTGCAATAATAATTCTCTTTTTATTTTCAGTTAATTTTAATAATTCATAATCCTCAGAAGATAGCTCATTAGATGAATCTAAAACTAAGAATATTAAATCAGCCTTTTGTAATGCTTCTTCTGATTTTTTAATTCCAATTGATTCAACTAAATCATCACTTTCGTGAATACCTGCAGTATCAATTAAATGTAATGTAACATTACCTAAATTAAATGATCCTTCAACCATATCTCTAGTTGTTCCTGCAACACTTGATACAATTGCCTTATCCTCATCTAATAATGTATTTAATAATGATGATTTACCAACGTTAGGCTTTCCTACAATACATGTTTTAATACCATGTATAGCTATAGTAGATATTTCAGAATTTTTTAGTATTTCTTTCATATCATTTAGCATATTATCTATTTCAGGCTTTAAATATTCATTAGTTACATTTATAGCATCATCATATTCAGGATAATCTATATTAACCTCTATTTTAGCTAATATATCTAATAATTTATCTCTAAATTTTTTTATTAAATTATATGTAGATTTTCTAAGTGATGATTGGCTACCCTTTAGTGCTAGCTTATTAGTTGATGATATTACATCCATAATAGATTCAGCTTGTGTTAAATCAAGCTTATGATTTAAAAAAGCTCTTTTAGAGAATTCCCCTCTTTCAGCTAATCTAAATCCATTCTTTAATAATGTTTCTAATACTAAATTAGTTACATAAATACCGCCATGTGTACTTATTTCTACTATGTTTTCTCCATCGAACGAATTAGGTCCAATGAATACAGAGCATAATACATCATCTACTATTTCATCATTATTCATTATATAACCATGATGAATAGTATGTGACTTAACCTTAGTTAAATCACGACCCTTAAATATTTTATTAACTAATATAATAGCCTCAGGTCCACTACATCTAATAATTGATATAGCTCCTACTCCATATGGACTCGCTATTGCAGCAATATTATCAACCATATAATCAACTCCGAGTGTATTATACCACAAATAAAAATATTTACGATTATTAATGACGCTTTTTATATATTATGATTATTAATATTATACTAATTGTTAATAAAACACCTATTATACTTACTACAATTATTATTGTACTTTGATTATTATTTTCCTTATTATCATTCTTTTCAATTTCATATTTTATATCAGGATCTTTTATTATAATTTCATAATTAGATATATTATCTCCATTTTTTATTTCTAAATCATATTTATCTAATTCTAAATATTCATCATCAAAATATTTAGAATTTAATTCGTATTCTATATTAGCCTCTAAATATCCTTTAGTAATTAAATAATTAATGATTTCTTCTTTATTTAATCTAACATTTCTTTCAAGTGTTATTACATTTATTTTATCTGATTTAATTTCATCATTAGATGCAATAATATTAAAAAATGCATGTCCTTCATTTCCTGAATTATCTTTAGCAATAGCTTCAAATTTATAAGTTCCTGCAACATCATTATTATATTTATATCCATCTATATCATTTAATGTAATATTATCTATATTAATAATTCCATCTATGGCATCTATAGCATAAATTTGCCCTTTTATTGCGTTTTCATCTAAAGGTGTATCAGTTGTCACATTTATATCATTAATTATCAATTTAGGAGGAATATCATCAATTATATTAATTGTTATAGGGCATAATGCTTTATTTTCAAATTCATCTGTTATTTCAAAATTAATTATATGTTTTCCTATGTTATTATTAAATTTATTATCATATGTAATTTCATAATTAGTTTTATCATAAATAATCAAATAATTAATAATATCTTCTATATTTAATTCTTTAGTATAGCTATATTCTGTTTTAAAATTATCAGATATACTTACCTCAGGTATGATATCATCAATAACATTTATATAATACGATTGAATATATATTTTATTATTAATATCTTTAGCTTTAACATGAACTAAATAGCTTCCTATTTCAGTATAATTAGATACATAATTAGAATAATCTACACTATATTCATCTAATAATATGTAATCAAAATCAATATTATTTTCAAATTCCTTATCTGATAAAACCTTAGTGTAGCTTACATCTAATAATGACATATCTTTTATTTTAAATGTTTCTTTTTCTATTGGTGAAACATTAATAGGTAATGTAGCTTCAAAATCCTGTCCCTTTAGCTTATATGAAATATCTATTATATAGGTTCCTACTATATCAAAATTTTTATAATATTTAGTAGCATCATATGTATATTCTGTTATTTCATAAGATTCAATCATTTCTTTTATTTCATCTTCTGTTATTTGTCTTTCTACATTTGTTTGAAATCCTGGGAATGCTGTTATAGAATTTAGGACTGTTATTTCAAATACATATGCAGGTAGTGTTTCAACAGATTCATTATAAAACTTAAAATAATATTTACCAGGTTCTATATATCCATTAGAATCTAAAAAATAATTTCCACCATAAGCTCTATTATAATCTTCATTTAGCTTTAATCCATTTTCTAATACTATAGGTGTTTTTAATAATTCTTCTTTAGTTTTTAAATCTTTAATTGTTGATGTAACAGATTCGACATTTTTCACATCATATGTTTTAACAACTAAGAAATCCTCATATAATGGATAATCATCCATATTGAAGGTATTTCCTTCAACTACTGTTTCTACGCTTTCTACTTTTACTCTTGAATAATTTATATATTCGGGTCTTAAAGAATCATTAAAATTTAAGTAATTATCATATGTTATATAAGAACGATCCATAGTATTAGAATATCTAACCTCAGTAGTCAATCTATCATTAAAATATAATTGAAATGCACTTTCAGAAGAATTATAGCAAGGAATAAATTTTGTTACTAAGCTATATTCTTTATCTCCTGCGGTAAGCTTTCTTGTTCTAATTACAGTAACACCTCTATAATAAGAGCTATTAAATACATTTTTAATATAATCTTTACCAGCATGGCGACCAGATGCTAAGCCATTAGTATTCACCTTGATAGAGTCAATATATTTTGTTTTTTCTCCTAATGGGTTATATCCTATTTCGTAAGAATATTGCTGGGCATATGCATTATTGTTAAATAAGCAAATAAAAAGTGCCATTAGCATTGTAATGACACCAAAAATTCTAATTTTTTTCATCATCATTTTTTCACCTCTATATAATAATAGTCAAAAAATGATAATATTTTGGAAAAAATTTTATTTTTTTTCTTCAGATATGAATTCATACATTAATGTAGCATCAGCCTTTTTAACTGAAACATCTAATGATGTAACCTTAACTGTTACTATTTTTGTACCAAATTCAATGGTGATTTTATCACCTATTTTTAATTCCTTAGAAGGCTTAGCTTGGATATCATTAACTAATATTCTCGATGCGTTAGCAACATCCTTTGCTACTGTTCTTCTTTTAATTAATCTTGAAACCTTAAGATATTTATCTAATCTCATTATTGATTATCATCTGATTTATTTTCTTCTTTTTTATCAGATGCTTCCTCTTCTTTTGTTGAATTATTTTCATCTTCCATAGAAAACAAATTAGCTAGTGGCTTATCATCGTTAGAAGTTTCTTTTACCTCAGTCTTTGGTTCTTCTGGCTCTTTAAATTTATCATCAACCCAAGATAGATGACCTGTAGTATTAATTTCATCAATATCAGATTTAGTTAATGTTTCAACTAATAATAAATATTCAGCAATTGTCTTTAATAATTCAGTATTAGAAGTTAATACCTCTTTAGCCTTTGCGTAGCAGTTTTCAATGATTATTCTTACTTCCTTATCAATTTCAAGAGCAACCTGGTCAGAGAAATTCTTATCCTTTAGATAATCTCTTCCTAGGAATATGCTTCCATTAGGCTGTTCATATTGAATAGGTCCTAAATCAGACATACCATATTCAGTAACCATAGCTCTAGCTATCTTAGTTGCGTTTTCGAAGTCATTAGAAGCTCCTGTAGAAATATCAGAGAAAGTTATTTCTTCTGCAACACGTCCACCTAAGAATCCTGTGATAGTTTCTAATAATTGTTCTTTAGTTTTAAAATATGTTTCCTCTTTAGGCATCATTAGGTTATAACCACCAGCTTGTCCACGTGGTACAATAGTGATTTTTTGAACTACTGATGCATTTTCAAGTCTTAAACCGATAACTGCATGTCCTGCCTCATGATATGCGACTAAGCGACGCTCATGTTCTGTATATTTCTTAGATTTCTTTGCAGGACCCATCATTACACGGTCGATTGCTTCATCAATATCACTTACAGAAATAACCTTTCTGTTTTCTCTTGCGGCAAGTAATGCTGCTTCATTTAATAAATTCTCAATATCAGCACCAGAGAATCCTGGAGTTCTTTGAGCTATTTCATTTAATTTAACACTAGGATCTAAATGCTTATTTCTAGCATGAACCTTTAATATTGCCTCTCTACCTAATACATCTGGGTTAGAGATAGTAATTTGTCTATCAAAACGACCTGGTCTTAATAATGCTGGGTCTAATACGTCTGGTCTATTTGTGGCAGCCATAATAATAATACCTGTATTACCAACGAAACCATCCATTTCAACTAATAATTGGTTAAGTGTTTGTTCACGCTCATCGTGTCCTCCACCCATACCAGCACCACGCTGTCTACCAACGGCATCAATTTCATCAATAAATACAATACATGGTGCATTTTCTTTTGCTGTCTTAAACATATCACGAACACGAGATGCACCAACACCTACGAACATTTCAACGAAATCAGAACCTGAAATTGAGAAGAATGGAACTCCTGCTTCTCCAGCTACGGCTCTCGCAAGTAATGTCTTACCTGTTCCTGGAGGACCATATAGAATTACACCCTTTGGTACTCTAGCACCAATTTCATTATATTTTCTAGGATTCTTTAAGAAATCAATAATTTCTACTAATTCCTCTTTTTCCTCATCACAGCCAGCTACATCATTAAATGTAACTGTCTTATTTCTACTTAGCTTAGCTGTTGATTTAGCAAAATCAAATGCTCCTCCAGCACCACCTTGACTCTTCATTAAGCTTCTCATTATTACAAACAATACAACTAATAATATTGCAGATGGTAATAATGAAATTAATAATGATAACCATATATTAGTTTGAAGTGGTGTAATAATAATATGGAACTTATAAGGATCATTTAATAATTCATTTAATTGATCCTCTTTTACAACAACACTAAATTTAATTTTTGATGTACCACTCTTATATTCACCTTTAATATAATATAAATTCCAGCCATCATTATCAGCTACAGGCGTTGCAGTAAGCTCAGCTTTTTCTTCAATGTTTCCTGCAGTGATTTGTTCTTGCAATGTTTGATAATCAATAGTTTTATATCTTGGCGCAGTTAAATTTTGGATTAAAAAATAAATACCAATAATAGCTGCAAGAATAACTATTATGAAAAGCCAATCAAACTTTGGCCTTTTTGTTTGCTTCTTATCGTCTTGCATATAATTCCTCCATAATTAATTTTTATATACTTCTTCCTTTAATACTCCTATATAAGGAAGATTTCTATATTTCTCATTATAATCTAGTCCATATCCTACAACGAATTCATTTGGTACTATACCACCAACATAATCCGCGTTAATATCTACCTTTCTTCCCTCAGGCTTATCTAATAAGACACATAATGATACAGATTTAGCACCCTTTTCTATCATTAATTTCTTAATCTCAAATAATGTTCTTCCTGTATCTAATATATCTTCAACAATAATAACATCTCTATCCTTTACATCTGGAAAATCACCTTTTATTGTAATCTTTCCAGTTGATTCCTTACCAGAATATGAGCTTACCTTCATATAATCTAGTGTAGAAGGTATTGTTGTCTTTTTTAATAAATCTGTCATAAAAGGAATGCATCCTTTTAATATACCGATAAATAAAGGATTTTTATTACCATAATCTTTAATTATTTCTTTACTGATTCTATTAACCATTTCATTAATTTCGTTTTCTGAAATGCATACTCTTAAAATATCATCTTCTAATGCTCTCATAATTAAAGCTCCTCACATATTAAATATATGTCTGCATCATCCCTTTGGGAAAATACAGCCTTCGATTTAATATAATCATATACCCACAATATGTTATCATTGTCATCACAAACAATAGGTATTAAATCTCTTATTTCCTTTGAAACCTTAGAATCAATAAATACTCTACTTAGCTTTTTAGTTCCAGCTAATGTCTCAATTTCATCACCATTTTTTCTTGGTCTAATATGAATTGGAAATACTAATTTATTATAGCATAATTTAAGATATTTTACACCTTTAAGTCCAATATTTTTTGTTATACTAAACTTAAATTTATTATTATATATTACTGATTCATTTATATTTAATATCACTTCATTAATAATTTCATTATTATTTGTATCAATATATGCATATTCATATGATCTTATTAATTTATTATTAGAAGCTAGAACTAATGATTTAGTTCCATTGTTATCTAATAAAAAATTATTAATATTATTGATAATATCATTATTTTTTCTAATATTATATTTTTCTAATAATAATGAAATAATATCTTTCTTTAAAGCTATATCTAGCTTATTAAATTCTAATATATTTATTTTATTATCATATTTATCTAAAAATGATTTAGATTGATCTCTAATGAAGCTAAAAGCTTCTTTTAATTGAATAGAATATTCTAATATTTTATTATAAAAATCTCCACATTCATTTTTTAATAAAGGAATAATATGATGTCTTAATCTATTTCTTAAATAATGATCCTCATGATTTGAAGAATCCTCATAATATTTTAAATCATATAAATTACAATAATTATATAATTCCTGCTTAGATGCGCATAATAATGGTCTAATAATTTGATAATTACCATCATAATTTAATATAGATATTCCACCATATCCATATAGATTAGAGCCTTCTATTATTTTCATTAATATTGTTTCTGCCTGATCATCTAAGTGATGTGCAGTAGCAATTATATTAGTATTATATTTATTACATACTTCTCTAAAGAAATTATATCTAGCGTTATGGGAAGCATTATGGAAATTATCATTACCATCATAATGATATTCTAATATTTCATATGGAATATTAAGCTTAATAGCTAAATCAATCATAGCTTTTTCTTCTATTTCTGATTGTTCTCTCATATGATGATTAACATGAGCCATAATAACATTATATTTTAAATTATATAATATGTTTAAAAGAGCTATAGAATCAGCACCGCCTGATACAGCTACTACTATAGGCTTATTAATATTTATATTATTATCTTTTAAAAAGGTTTCTACTCTTTTTTCCATAATATATTCACCTGTTTGTTATTATACTTAATGTATTTTATATAATCAAGTTAGAATTAAATGTAAATAATGGGAAAAAATGAAAAAAAGATGGTTTTTAAGCCATCTATTGAATTAATAATTTAAGTATTTATTTAATCTCTTATTTACTATTTCTTTTACTCTATTAGCTTCATTTAGGCAAAAATCTTTTTTTAATCCTGATTTTGTTCCTACTATTACTAAATCATCTATAGTAATATTTTTACCCTTATGGTTAACAGATGTAGTATGCTCACCATAATATGTATTACTATATGTCATATCATATGCAGGAGATAATCGATATCTATTTATATTTTCATCATATACGAATGAGAAATTTTTAAGATGATCATCTAGGTTATGTGCAAATACGTTAAAGCACATTCTTAGATATAAGTCCTCTAAATCATTCTTATCATCTATTGTTAAAATCCTTGTTAGCTTAAATAAATCTAAATAATCAGCACATGGAGAATTGAAATCAGCTTCTAAAAGTGCTGCCGCAGTAATGACATGTATTTTATTACCATTTATTCTATCAAATCTTTTTATACCAAAATAGCCTTTTGATATTTTAGAATCAAATAATTTTGTAATAGGAATATTAATACCTATTTCCTTACATGCTAGGCTATATTCATATTCACATAATCCAGAATTTATAATATCATATCTAGATTGGAATTTTATTATCCAGTCCTCATTATCGATATTGATTAGAGCCTTTGGTCTTGCACCACCTGATGAACCACCATATCCATATAATAAATCAATATTAACATTCTCTTCATTTGATAAAATATTAGTTACTTCTTTTTGGAATTCATCAAAATCAACTACTTCATTAGCTTTATATTCTTTATTTGGAATATATTCTAGTGCTCCCATTCCGCCTTTTCCAACACATGCTAATTTATATAGACCATCATATTCTTTTATTCCATTTTTTCGTAAATATCTTTCTAATAATAAATTACCCCATGAGTCAGGTAAGCTATCAGCAAATACTCCAAAAAAACCTTTAAAAGTCATATCATTTGGAATGAATAAACCTTCCTTTAATGGAAGTGAAAACGGAGAGATAGAAAAACCTGTTTTTATCCACTCACTATCATATTGGAAAGCATATTTTTTTATTTTATCAATCATTCCAATTGTTCCTACTAGCTTATTGTTATAATATACGTCAATTTTGTTTTCCATATTTTATAACCTCACTTATATCCTTATATGGTATTTCATTAAACATATTAGTTATCTCATTTTGTAAATCTAGAGCGACGCATAACTTTATTAGAGAATTTAAAGAAATCTCACCTGTAGTTTCAAATCTTTTTATAGTACCATAGCTTACATTACTACGAATAGATAAATCTTGTTGTGTTATTTTTTTTACTTTTCTAATTTTTTTAAATCTTGTTGCTAAATTTAATGCCATTTCATCTACTGTTTCAAATAGCATAATATCACCTCATTATAGATAATATATTATCTTTTTTGCGTAATTTTAATCAAAATAGATAATATATTGTATATTTATTATACCATTTTTACATATAATAAACAATAAAAAGAGTTTAAATACGACAAAAAGGAGGATTGTAGTCCTCCTTAATGTATAGAATTATTTAATTAAGCAGTTGGAAATGTAACCTTAACCCAATAGAAATAATTATGTCCAGTGTTATCAGGGTCACAAACGATAGTTACTTTAGTTTCTTTATCATATGTATAAACTCTCTTACCATCGTTACCAACACCAGTTCCATCATGAGCTTCTACTGTTCCATCAGCTAATGTAATTGTATAAGCTTCACCCCAGTTAGCATAAACTTCAACTTGAGCTCCTGCTGCAACTGTAAATTCAATATTACCACCTTTTAATTTAGCGTTATTGCCACCATTATTTGTAACTTCTGCTGTTACAGTAAATAAGCTTGGAGACTCATAATTACCTTCTGTACCAAATGTTAATTCAGCATCTGATTTAATTAAAGTATCATATTCACACTTAGCATATAAAATTGGGTTACATTCTTTAGTTGTATCACCACGAGTGATTGCCCAAGCACCAGCATTTGTTAAAGCGTAAGTATAAGTAATAGTTCCATCAGCATTTTCTACAGTAGATGTTGGAGTTAATGATTTAGTTCCATCAGATACTGCAGGTGTAGCCTTTTGGTTAACAGATGATACTGTAATAACAGTTAATGTAGCACCAGCCTTAGTTGTATAAACTGTAAGAATACCAGCACTGTTTTGTTTTAAGCCCTTAGATGTCTTAATTTCTTTACCAGCAATATTAGTAAATGTATATTCCTTATCTAAATTCTTAGAATCCTTTGTTGGATCAAATGCACTGATTTCTGTTGCGCCAGTTTCATCTGGTGTTGAAGAATCTGTAGTATACCATTCTGCTACTGTCCACTTTGGATTAGTTGGTGTACATGTAATTGAGCCAGTAACACCACTACCATCACATGCAGTTGCAGTTAATGTAACTTCGCCTTCCTTTAAGAATACTACTTTACCAGTATACTCATCAATTTTAGCAATTGTTTCATTTGATGTTGACCATAAAACTGACTTATTAACTGCTGTACCAGGACCAGCCTTTGCAGATAATTTTAGAGGAATACCAACACAATATGTCTTTGTATTTCCAGTTACTTCGATTGAAGAAACAGGTGTATTTTCAATAGTTGTATCTTCTTGAACAACAATCTTTGTAATATATGTTGTATCCTTTGCAGTAATAGTTACTGATTTTGCATTTGCATCATAAACAATAAAGTCATTTTCAATTTCAGTATTTGTTGTACCATTATTGAAGAACATTACATGTTTACCAGATTGACTATCTGCAGTAGTTTCAATTGTACCAGCATAATAACCATAAATTTCAACGTAACATTTACCATTTACTGGAATTGTAATTGTACTGTTTGATTTACCAACATAATGAGGCTTTGTACCATCTTGGGCAAATCCAGATACATATGCTGATACATCTGTGCTACCATCAAATTTATATGTTGTAATAGTACCAGCAACTTCGCCATCAAGAGTTGATTTAGAAGAATCTGCATCTACTGTCCATTTATTTGCTGTAATTAATGAAGCAAGATCCCAATAATTAACTTCATCTTTTGTATATTTTAATTTACCTGTGTTATATACACGGTTAAGAATAGCTTCACGGCCATTGAATTCTTTTGCTACTTCTTCATCAGAAATAATGTCATTATTTCCTGTATAATTTAATGAAGCAGCTGTTGCTTTATCCATCTTCCAACCAACTGAAGTCTTATCATAATCAGTTGCTGTAGGAGTACCTTTCCAAATATCAGTTTCAACATCAGAAACAGTAGTGTTAATATAAGCTACTTGGTTATAATATGTAGTTTCACTACTCCATGGATTACGAGCTAAATAAGTTTGTTGGCCTTTTTCTTTTGCTTCAGCAGATTCCTTACATACAGAATTATAAATAACTAAGCCTTTACCAACTTTAACAGATTTGCCCATTCTTGGAGCTGTAAAATATGAAGCATGTGAAGTAGCTGTTGAATCATAAACTGAAACGATTTCACACTTTTCATATAATGCTACTTGTCCAGCTGTTTCCATCCATAGGAAGTCAACATCACCTTCGATATAGCATCCATAGAACCATGCCTTACCAGCTGTTCTAATTGTATCTTGATTAGATTTGAATGAACAGTTATATGCAACTGTATTTCCCTTAGTATCTGTACCTAATACTTCTGCTTGTGCATTATTTCCACCAGCTAAAGTACGAGTCCAGTCACTTTGAAGAGATACGTTTTCAAGAATAATATTACCAGTACCTTGAATTTCTAATAATTCACGTTCTCTTTCCTTACCCATGTTACTACCATGTCCTTTGATAATAACATCTTCACCATATTTAGTAGTTGTATCACCTTTAATATGAATTGTTGCAGTACCATTGTATGCTAATGCATTTTCATTATAAGTACCCTTACCTAAAGTAATAACATATGTACCTGTATCATTACTTGTTGGAACATCAGCTAATGCAGCAGCAATAGTTGCATATTCCTTGTTACCCATTTTTACATAACTAGTATCAACAGGTGTTTCAGGTGTGTCAGGTGTTTCAGGTGTGTCAGGTGCTGTACCAGATGTAGTGCTTGGAGTATCTTGTTGTGTTGTAGGTGTTTCTGCACTTGTTGTAGAATTACCACCATTTTGACATGCAGCTAAACCAAATGCAGCTGATGCTAATAGAACTCCTAAAAATAAGTTTTTCTTTTTCATTTCTAAATCTTTCTCCTTTTTCTTCTCAAAATGTATGATTTATGACACATATTTAAAAAAATAAAAAAATCTTACAAAAAAACAAAAAAGTCAATTGTAAAAACGCTTTCTTTGTGCTATTATAAACTCGGTTATGTTTTTTCAAAAATCATACATTTTGATACAAGAAAGGGATATAAAAAATGAAAAAGAAAAGTTTGATTTTAAGCGTTGCTTTGGCTGCTAGTGCTATTTTTGCACTTGCTTCATGTAATGGAAAAGAAGGAACTTCTACAACTTCAAATGTAGAAACTCCAACAACCAATATTACTCCAGAAACAACTCCAACTAAGCAAGAAGATACTACTTCTAATAGTGGACAAGAGGAAACACCTCAAACAGATGTTAAAGAATATGAATTAGTAAAAACAGGATTTCAAGAAACTGAGGAAGGTTCTTTATCTACATTCGAATCTCTATTTAATACTGTAACTGAAAAATGTACAGTTGATAGTAATACTAAATTACAAGATGATAAATTCGAATATGGTCAATTTACATTCTTAAAAGGAATTAGATTTGAAAAAAACTGTTTAAATATTCAAGGTGATATTAAGATAACTACAACTGTTGATAATGCAGTATTAAAAATGAAAGCTCCTACAGGAGCATCTGGTAGCGGCAAAACTGCCTATTTACAAATTATCAATTCTGAAGGTACAATTTTAAAAGAAACTAAACCTGTTCTTAGTAAAGAAGCAGATGAAGATGTTGAATTAACTTTATCTACTGCTGGTACCTATACAATTACTCACATTAATTCAGTAAGAATCTATTCATTAATTATTGAGGAAACAAAAGAAAAATCTGCACAATCTTCTATTGAAGCAAAAGTTTCTGAAAATGCTAAATTTATTGTTGGAGCATTAACAACTGAAAATGCTAAACAAACTATTAAAAATCAAATTAGTGTAAAAGCCAAATTTGAAAATGGTAGTGTTGCAACAGTATTAGATAATAACTTTGATATTGATATCAGCAAGGTAGATTTAACAAAAGCTGGTGAATATGATGTAAAAGTAACTTCTAATAATTTTGAACATACAATAAAAATTAAATTATTCGCAGTTGAATCATTAGGAATTGAAGATTATTATATTACATCAAATATGGCAGAAAATTTAAGAAGAGTATATGTAAAGGGATCTGATTTAGATAAAAATAATATTATAATATCTACAATTGCTAAATGCGGTACAGACTCTATTTCTTCTGTTGTATCAAATACGAATGTTACATTTGATGCTGATTTAACTACTACTGGTTTAAAAGAGGTTAAAGTTGGCTTTGGCGGTTTTGAAAACAAATTTAATATCAATGTAGTTGAAGATGTAATTGAAGATACTGCAACAGAAGTCATTGTAAATGTAGATAAGAATGCTACAGTAAGTGTAACAGCTACAAACATCACATTTAATACTATTAATGATGCTATAGATTATCTAGAATTATGTGCTCCTGCTACTGCGATAAAAACTGTTAATATCGCAGCTGGTACATATGAAGAAAAAGTATCAATTAATAAACCTAACATCAAATTAGTAGGTGCATCTAAAGATAGTACAATTATCACATATGATGGTTGTGCTGGTATGAAAGATGCTAAAGGTATTGTATATAATAACGGTGGATCTGCAGTAGTATGTTCAGCTGCTTCTGCAACTAATTTCGAAATAGAAAATATTTCTATTATAAACAAAAATAATGATAATTATGATACATATATTTCAAGAAGAGCTTTATATGGATCAGGAACTAATTCTACGCAGGCAATTGCTTTATATAATCAAGCAGATAAATCAATTGTTAAAAACTGTATAATTAAATCATGCCATGATACATTATTTACTAAGAATAGACAGTATTATGAAAACTGTGATATATATGGAACAACAGATTATATCTTTGGTGAAAATACAACAGCATATTTTAAGAGCTGTACAATTATAACTGTAACTTCTGATACAATAGATGGTACTTCAGGATATGTCGGATGCAATAATACATCAACTGGATACTATGGATATGTATTTGACGGATGTACTTTTACACATCAAGGAAAAGTTGCAGATGGAGGAAATTCACTTGGTAGAACATGGAAAGCAGATTCTACTGAAAAAGACTCTGCAGGTCAATTCTATGCATCAATGAAGCAAATTATTATCAATTCTACTATTGATAAATCATACAACACTGGCGATAATCGATATACTGAGATGAATGGATACCATACAAATCCTGCATGGGTACTAGAATTCAATAATACTGGAGATGGAGCAATTTCTACTGCTTCAGCAGAAACAGGAATTATTGTAACAGAAACTGAAGCAAAAGCATTAACTGCATTAGATACAATATTTAATAACGGAACTGATACATGGGCACCAGGAGTTGCAGTAGTTGATAAGAAAACTTATGTTTCATTCAATGGTGATGAGATTGCTAGCGGAACTGGTACAGTATTTACAGATACAATTGAAAAAACAAGTGGTACAATCACTGCTGGTTCATACACTATAGCAGTTGACGCAACTGGTTCAAAGGTTTCATACAGACAAAGCAATAAAGATACACAAGTAAATGCAGATGTAAAAATGACATTCAATGTTGCAGCAGGTAGTAGTGTAACAATCTCAACATTTAAGGGATATCATGATTATACATTAAATGGGGTTGCTGCTACTGCTGATACATTTAGTATGTACTTTGATGAAGCAACCGAAGTTGTATTTAAAGCAACAAATCAAGTTTATTTATATACATTAACAATTAATCCAGAAGCAAGTGAAGCTGATTGTACAGTAAAATATGTAAAGCCAGCTGAAAATAAGCTTTCAGCTATTGAAGGCTTAACATTAACTGAAGCAGCTACTATAACATGGACAGCAGTTGATAATGCTACTTCTTATGATGTTTATCTAGATGATTCTACAACACCAATAAATGTTACAACTAATACATATACATTAACTGAAAATGGTCTACATGCAATATCAGTAGTTGCAAAAGCTGATGGTTATGTAGATAGTGATAAAAGTAATTCTATTTATGCTATCCTAACATCTGATACAGCATTATCAAATACAACTATTACATTTGGTAAAGAAGGTAATTATGATGCATATGCCAAAACAGGATTAATAACATGCACTTCTAACATAAGAAAAAATGGCAACAACGATAGCCAAGTTGGCACAGGAATAATAACTATTAAAGTAACTGCAGGCTCTAAAGTAAAAATAGTAGCTTATAATAATTCAGCTTATGTATCATACACAGTGACAGCTAATGAAACTACTTCTGATGTTCAAAATAGTGATTATGAAGTAACTGTAACTGAAGGTGATGTAATAATTACAGGTACAAACAATAATAATTATTATGTAAGCATAATTATCGAATAATTTAAAAATAAACTTATATTTATAATATATAAATCTCATAAAAATGGATGATAGTCTCAAAAATAGTATCATCCATTTTTTTATCATATGTTTTATAATTTTCATTATAATAATATATTTGGAGGGAATTATGGATTATGCATATATAAGAGTTTCTTCATATTCTCAAAAAATAGATAGGCAATATGACGAAATAATAAAACTTGGAATTAAAAAAGAAAACATTTATATCGACAAAGAAAGCGGAAAAGACTTTAATAGGAAAAATTACATTAAGCTATTAAATACAATAAAAGAAAATGATTTATTAATTATAAAATCAATTGATAGATTGGGTAGAAATTATAATATGATAATAGACGAATGGCGAAAGATTACATATGAAATTAAAGCAAATATAAAAGTATTAGATATGCCGTTATTAGATACAAGAAAAACTGAAAATCATCTCATAGGACATTTTATATCAGATATAGTATTACAAATCTTATCATTTGTTGCTGAAAATGAAAGAACAAATATAAGAATGAGGCAAAGTGAAGGAATTAAAATAGCCAAAATGAAGGGGATCAAATTTGGACGCCCAAAGAAAGATATCAATATAAATATAATTAATGAATATTTAAATGGTGAACTATCCATTAAAGATGCTTTAAAAAAATTAAAAATATCTCGGTCAACTTTATATAGATACTTAAATAATAAATAAAAGAAAAGACGAATGCTTTGATGCTATTGCACCATTACATTCGTCTTTTAAATTGCTTATTTTTTGATTAAGCTAAAGGTTTTAATGTAACTGTCTTAGTATTTTCATCGAATACCCAAACATTTACTAAATCGAAGCCTAAACCAATTGTGAATGTTTCTCTTGTAATTCCTTTATCTTCAACAACCCATTGCTTATTAACATCATCATAAGATGCTGTTCTATTTGTGAATGCTAATGAAGATGATCCAACTAGCTTAGAATAATATTCTTCCCAGTTACCAATGTTATTAGTACAGTTATATAATCTACTATCACTTGATGTAGCACGACCGATAATTGGGTTAAGATTCTTATGAGCATATTTTTGAACTTCGTCATAATAATTCTTTTCTAGAGAATCATAGAATCTCCAATCAGAATTAATATATTGTCCCTTATATACATAAGTAACATTAGCATAATTATGATCAACATTAATATAACCAAGACCATTATCTAAGTCACCTAAGATACCAGCGCCATATAATCCCTTAGAAATTATAGTACCATCGAAATAGTTATGACTTAATGTAATAATATACTTATCACTATCATTCTTACAACGACCTAAGATACCACCAGAGTTTCCACCAGTATCTCCACCATCGCCGATTGTAGCTGTAACATAACAGTTAGTCATTGTTAAATTACAGTATGTAGCATTATCTGCAATTTGAGCATTTCCTACTAAACCAGCTTGATACTTATTCTTAGTTGTAATTGTATAGTCGCTAGGTAAGATATAAATCTTATCTGTGTCTTTAGAACCTGTAGGAATTGCATCTCCAACATTGTATACTGGATCCTTTTCTAAATCAATTTCAACATAGTTATAAGTATTATCAAGTGATTGATATGTATACTTATAATACTTAGTACCTGATTTGAATGTAGTATCTGTTGTCACAGTATAGAATTCAATTGGATTAATTAATGAACACATATTGATGAAGTTATCTCCACCAACAACTTGACCAACTAAACCACCAACTGATTCATAACCTACAAATGAAGAATTAGTAATTCTAATATTTTGTAAGTAACCACCATTCATTGAACCGATAATACCAATTCTCTTACCATTGCTTGAATTTTGACAAGTGAAATGTAAATTATCGAATGCAACATTCATGATTGAACCATTTGCAACCTTATAGAAGATATTTACATAATTTGTACTAGCAGGCTTATAAGAATCTGTAGTATCATCTGTAACATTAATTGTAATGTTCTTAATTGTATGGTTATTACCATTTAATAATCCACTAAATGCTTTAGCAGAAGTTGTAATATCCCAAGTCTTACCACTATAATCTAAATCCTTAGTTAAGTAGAAGATTGTTAATGTTCCTGAATAATCACCAGAATCAGGTGAACCTGTTCTAGCAAGTTTAGTAAATTCATCTTCATTATTAACAGCCTTAGTATTAACTACTCTCTTATAAGCTGTAGCCTCAGCTAAATTAGACATGTTGTCATTTACAACTGTGTAGTAAATATAGTATGCAACATCTGTAGTTAATGTATTGTCTGCAGTAAATTGAGCAACAATCTTATCAGTCTTAACTGGTGAAGTTTGTACTGTTGCCTTATTAACGATTTCTTCTGGAGTTAAATCTCCTTCATCCTTTGTTGTAACATATGCTTTTACATATCCTTCAACATTAGATAAGTTACCATTAATTGCGAATCCGTCAGCACTTAATACTACTTCACTCTTTTGATCTATGAAGTCGATTGAGCAATCAGGGTCAACGATATATACGTTAAATACATATTTAGATACTTGAGTAGGATCAACCTTAGAAATTGCTGTAGCTGTAACTCTATATACACCTGGATCTGAAGTATAAACTTGATCAATTGGGAAGAACTTAGAGTTACCATCTGCTGCATATTCATAAGAATAAGTTAAATCATATAATGATGAATCAATTTCGCTATTACTAATTGATGAAGCATCAACTGGGTAAACTCTTGGAGCATAATATGTACTATAGATAGAAACTCTTAATACATCAGCACCTGTAGATCTTAATTCACCTAAATATTGATCTCTTGGATATACAGTAATATTGAATGTTTTCTTAACAGTTGCAGTTGAATATCTAATAGTTGCAGTAACTGTAACCTCAGTTTTTTGAGCAGGTACCATAATATGAGCACTAGACTCAACTGAGAATGATGCAGAAACTGTTTCATTATTTAATATTTGAATTACATCTGTATTTGAAGATTCCCAAGTGATTTCACAACCATTGATTAGGTTAGTGATATCAAAATCTTGGAATGTAGCATTTTGATTTGTAATAGGATTTAATGCCATGTATGCTGATAATACTTTTTCCATATCAGCTGTCATTTCTGAATTAGAATTTAAGAATGTGTAATATTCAGGATGTGTATATTCAGCAATTGAGCTCTTATTTAATACTGCTCCTACTGGAGAACCATTAGCATAAGTCTTTAAGCTTGAATCATCCTTTAATGCGAATAAATCACCCATATTTACTGATCCATCTTCATTTCTAAATTGATTATGGATATATAATAATGATTCTAGATCAGCTGCTGAATCACATGTTGCATTAATAGGAGTTGTATCCTTGAATGGATTAGCAGAAATCTTATAATCTTCTCCACCATCAAATGGAATATCTAATTTATCACTATGATAGCTTGATGCATCTGTATAATCTTTATAAGCTACATATTTTTCTTTGTCAGCAGAATCAAATGATGTTTGGAAAATTGAATATGCTGTACTTCCTCTAAACATATCAGCGTTATAAAGGTTGTCACCTTCTGCAGCATATTTATTATTTTTATCTATGTATTGGTTATCAATATATGATAATACGCCATAGAAATCATTATATGAGCTTGTTGATCTTGCTAGGTCAATGTTATTTGACTTATTAGTTGCATATGAAATACCTCTTATAGGAGAAATTTCACCATTGCCATCAAAGCCAACACAGTTATTGTAAGCTGTAACATTCTTTAATGAAATGAAACCTGGATTTGAGTTATCACTTACACCATGATATTTATTATTAAATGTTAAGCTGTTTTCTACGATAACATCACCTGTCATTGTAGAACCACCTAACTTAAATCCGATACCATCACCATTTTGAGTATCATATGCTCTTTCTGGTGTAGTTGATGTAGAATATGCTGCTTGAGCTTTATATGGTAAGAATCCGTTTTCGAATGATACACAGTTATAAATTAATACTGTACCAATGTTGCCAGAATCTTGCTTTGCATATAAATCCCAACCATCATCTGAATTTCTAAATGCGATACAGCCATCGAAAATGTTCATATGGCCTACTGTTAATTTAGCAGCAAATCCATCGGCATTTTCACCTAATGTACCATCATCATAGTTTGCAAATGATGTACAGTTTCTTACTAGGTTATAACCTGGCCATTGATCAAGTGTACTTTGTGATGCACCACCACGGCCGATTTGTAAACCAGTATCTCTATTGTTATAGAATTGACAATTATCAACTATATTATGACTACCTGCGATATACATACCGTTATCCCCAGCGCCTCTAACATTGATACCATAGAAATACCAATAATTACCATAAACTTGGATACCTCTGTTACCATCATCGAATTTCATATCACTGAAATCGAATGTAACTTCAGCATATTTTCCAGTTAATGGATCCTTTTCAGGTTGAACAGTAATGAATTGTCCTGGAGCACCATTAAATATAACTTCAGCTTGAGTAGCTTCATTATTTAATTTACCCACTGGAATTCTTGCAACTCCAGCAGCTAATCTTTGTGCTTCCTTTTCATCCTCTGATGCTGCTGGATCTACTAATGCATGATCAGAAAAACCATCATAGTAAACACCACCAGCCATTATGATATTAGAACCTGGCTCAACCTTAGTTGTAGCTGTTATAAAATCATATGGATTTTCTTTTGTACCATCTCCATTTTTAGTTCCTGAAGGTGATACATAAATATTTTTAGAATTACCATTTTTAGCAGTTACTGCTTCGATAGTAATATTAGAAATCTTATCTTGTTCTAAAGAGCTTAAAGCTTGATCTAATAATAATTCTTGCTTATGAGCATCATTTTTAATGCCTTGACAAGATGCTAAAGCTACTGCCGCAACTGAGGCAAAAGCTAATGCAGATAATATTTTTCTCTTTTTCATATTCTTTTACCTCCTATTTCTCTGTTGCTAAAATACAGCCATAGAATTGAATTGTAGTTGACGCAGCTGTTAGTCTATAAACACCAGCTTCATCAACATTAATAATGAATCTTCTTGGTGTATCTTTTACATCAAATGTTGAATCTGATTCATAAACATCAAAATCAGAACCGTTTTTCTTTAATAATGTGAATCCACGTGAATCATTATTATTTGGAGATAGATATAAAATTAATACTCCTGGTTTAGTAATATTAAATTCAATATATGATTCTTTGGCCATAGAATTTATTTTTAAATGTCCACCACATTTTACATTATCATCAGCACATGTCCTACCATTTTCAAGTGTTGATTTTCTTGAAGAATCTGAAGCACCAACATTATGAATAGTTATAATTCCATCAACAAGTGTTGCATTTTCATAACCTTCAAATTCTAATGATGTACCATCCTTAAAGAAGTCTTTCTTAGTACCTTGAATTTCTGTGAAATCAACAACAGGACTAAATGTATATTTAGACGATTCAGTAACATTTAAATTAACTATAACTGATTTTTCTTCAGCCTTTTCACTCTTTTCCATTGCAATTACCTTAACTGCTTGTTGACCAGTAATATATGAAGTACCACCACTAATATAGAACTTATCGCTAGTGATAGCCATTGTTTCGTAACCACCGAATTTTCTCCATACTTTTACTTCATATTTACTTAAATCAAATGTACCATCTAATGATGCTTCTACATTCTTTACTGAAGAATCTACAAGCTTTAGTGATGTAATTGGGTTGATTACATCTACTACAATAAATGATTGAACAACATTTTCTTTTTGTTCACCATTAATAGTAAATCCAACACCTGTATATTTAACTTTAATTGCATAAGATCCAGCTTTACTAGTATCTACACTAGAGTAATCAATTTCTAATCTACCATTTGTACTAGTAATCTTTTTAGCTGTAGTATCATTTACTAAATCCTTAGGATTATAAGGGAATACCTTTTGAGTTTTACTTCTACCAGTTTTATTAACTGTATATTGAACAATATTAATATTTAATTGATCAATATCTAATGTGAAATCATTATCGAATATTTCATCATCCATACCATTAATATATCTAGTATAAATTCTTCCGTCATTTTGTAAAACTTTGTAGCTTGATCCTTCATCTAATTTTGTTTTAATCTTAGATGCATTATAACCAACCTTTAAACCTGCAACATATTGTAAATTTGGAGTTGTTTCATATTCAGATGAACTTACAGAGATATCATAAGTTGTAACCTTAGTATTTTCCCCGTATCTAAATGTAACTTGTACTGAATATGCACCCATTACACTTGTATCAACGTTTGCGCTATCAACATGATATGTATCAACCTTTGCAACTATAACAATATCTGTTCCATCTGCGTTAGTCGCATGAGTGCCATCTTCATTTAACTTAACAAATTTAGCTAATACTAATAATCCTTCTGAAGTAAACTCCTCGCCTAAGAAGAATGTTGTTCTAACATTATTTGTATAAGCTGTTATAGATAATAATTCATAGCTTGTCTTATTTTCTGGATTAACATAAATACCTGGATAATTGCTTGGATTATCAAGTGCTGTAATATCACCAATACCTAATTCCATATCTTCAAATTGAACATAGCTTGGAATAGTTTGTTCTTCTTTTGATCTTGTATAATCCTTTATTTCAGTTGAATTATCATTGAAGTATCCTGTATCTTCACCTTCTTGACCACCTGGATTAGTATTTGTTGTAGTAGGTGTAGTTTGACTAGTTGGAGTTGGAGTTGTTCCACTGCCACTAGTAGTACTATCGCCATTACCACCACCGCCACAAGATGCAAGTCCTGTAACGAAAGCTAAACCAAGTGCTAAAATGCTTAATTTCTTAATTCCTTTCATAGCCGTCCTCCTATGTAAACGCTTTATGATTTATTATAATAAATAATTCTAGTAGTGTCAATAAAATTTGACTGTTGATAAAACAAATATTACAAAAATTGAAATACATTTTTAAAATAGTAATTTTTCTTACTTTTTATAAAATTTGGCACTTTCTTATAAAACAATTTTTGTAATTTTTGTTTACATAATCAATTATTTCCTCAGTTGGATTAATTATAAACATCGTTGGTCCACTACCGCTAAGATAGATATCTGTTCTTTCTTTTAAATCATTATAGATGTCTCTTAGCTCATTATTTAATGATAAAGCTACATTAGTTAAATCATTAAATATATTTTGCTTCAAGGAAAAAATATCACAATATTGTAATGCGCTTACAATATTATCTATCTTAAATGTTTTAGATATTCCATCGCATTTATAAGCTTTATATACTTCTTTAGTAGATAATCCACTTTGAGGCTTAATTAATAATATATCAAATGATTTATATGAAATATTACAAGGATTAATAATTTCTCCTCTACCTGTACATAGAGCAAGCTTCATATCAATAAAAAATGGAACATCACTCCCTAAGCTTGCTGCCATATCTAATAATTCTTCTTTTGTTGCTACATTATCAAATAGCTTATTTAATCCTCTTAATGTTGCTGCACCATCACTAGAACCACCAGCTAAGCCTGCAGCACTTGGAATGTTTTTGATTAATTCCATTTTTACACCAGATTTAATATTATATTTTTCAATAAACATATTAGCTGCCTTTAGAATGATATTATCTGGAAATGGATTATTAATTAATTCAATTTTATCTGATTTTTCAAAGGTAATCTCATCATATATATCTATTGGTATCATTAGGTTATTAACCATATGATATCCATCCTTAACATCCATTACCTCTAATGCTAAATTTATTTTTGCATATGCTTTTTCTTTAATCATATTAATCATTCCTATTTTCGTTTATATAATTACTAAAATTAACAAAATCATCTATTCCTAATTCTTCAGATCTAACATTAGGTTTAATATTAAAATTTAATAACATTTTATTAATTAATTCTTTAGAATAGCTATTAGATAAATTATTAATTAATGTCTTTCTTCTTTGATTAAATGCTTCTCTAATTAATTTGAAAAATAATTCCTCGTTATTAGCTTTATATGGTGGTATATCATATAAATCTAGAGATATAACTGCACTATCGACATTTGGTTCAGGAACAAATACAGTTCTTGGCACATTAAAGCATTTTGTTGCCTTAGCTCTATAGCCTACCGCTATAGATAATGCATTATAGTCTTTAGTTTTAGGCTTACCGCAAATTCTATCTGCAACCTCTAACTGCATCATCATAATATATTTTTTAATTAATGTAGTTTTAGATAATAACCCTAATATTATCGGTGTAGTTATATAATATGGTAAATTTGCAACTAATACCACATTTTCTAAATTGTTTTTATATTTGTTAATATCTTCATTAATATCAACCTCTAATATATCCTTATTAATAATATTATAATTGTTAAATTCTTCTAAATTCTTATCTAATATTGGCAATAAATCAGAATCAATTTCATAAGCTAAAACAAATCCAGCCTTTTGACATAGTCTTTCAGTTAAAGCACCAAGACCAGGTCCTATTTCTATTACTAGAGTATTATTATCTATATTTGCTGAATCTACGATATTAGATAATATATTTTGATCAGTTAAGAAATTTTGACCAAATTTCTTTTTTGCATATAATTTATTATCATTTAATGTTTTATCTACAAATGCTTTATTACCTATTTTACCTTGCATAATAATTCCTCTAAATCTTTTTTATTTAATCTTAATAAATTAACTCTTTTTAAAAATGTTTTAGCATTTGGTCTACCTATATTTAAATAATCAGATATTTTATCTCTTAATATTTTAGAATCTTTGCTACCATTTAACCCTAATTCAAACAATTCATTATTATTAATTGTATCTTCTAAATTAGAAGGCTTATATATTTTTCCTAATGCTTCTATTATTGCATCCTTATTTGCGTGCTCTATTCCAACCTTTTTTCCGTTTTTACTTCTACATATATCATTTTTTAAAAAGGCATGAGATGCATTTGGAATAGCTTCACTTATAATATTTCTTATTCTTTCTCCTGGTGAATCAGGATCAGTAAATATTATTATTTCATATTTTTTTGATAATTCTTTTAACAAATTAATTGTATCATTGCTTACAGCACTACCATTTGTTATTACACATTCAGCATCAGGATACACTGATTTTATATTTATTTCATCATGTAATCCTTCAACTACAATAATACTTTTCATTTTAATCCTCTAAATAATATATTCTATCTACTGTTTTAGCACTAGATATAGTTAAGCTTTTAACGATAGGAGAATATTGTTCTAATGTTTTAATCTTTCCATTTGGAAGAATAACTCTAATATCATTTAAGCTTCCTCTTTTATGAACTGAATAAACAACACCTTCAACTCTAGATTCAAGATAGAAATATTTTTTTACATTCTTATCATATTTATTTTTTATTGCTTCGATTTCTTGTGGATCTGGATCATCTGCTAAATCGATATATTTATATAAATGTCTATTTACAAAGCATAAAGCAAGCTTTTGTAATATTTCATCAGATGATTTAGTAAATTGCTTAACAAAGCCATTTACATATGCATCATCTAAATCAATATATGATTCAACATCATTATTATTTTTAATTACATTTAAGAATGTCTCAATAGGTGCGTCTATTACTTTTCCTTCTTTTACTAAATCATTTACTCTTTTATAAATATTTTCAAGTATTGTTTCATAGCTTCTAGCTACTGGGTGATAATATACTTGGAAATACATATGATATCTAGACATTAGATATGATTCAATTGAGTGTACTCCAGATGCTCTAACGCATACCTTATTATTTGATATTTTCATACTTCTTAATATTCTATAATAATCAATATGACCATATGCAGCACCTGTAAAATATGCATCTCTTGATAAATAATCCATTCTATCAACATCTAATTGACTTGATACTAGTGCTTCAATTAGAGGGAATTTATTATCGTGTGCTATTACTGATGCAATATCTGTTGCTAGATTAGGATTTATAGATAATATTTTATTGATTTCTGTGGTTGGTGATAATATTATTTTTACAGTCATATCCTCATGACTTAATTCCATTACTGATTCAAAGGCGTGTGAATAAGGTCCATGACCTACATCATGTAATAATGCAGCACATAAAAATACTATTTGCTGATATTCATCTAATACATCAATTCCTTCAACATTTTGTAAGACTAAGTTAGCCATTTGATATACACCTAAGGAATGAGTAAATCTTGAGTGCTCTGCAGTTTGGAAAACCATAGATACACCAGATAATTGTCTAATTCTTCTAAGTCTTTGAACCTCTCTTGAATCTATTAGATCACTTATAATTTTATAATCTACCTGAATATAGCCATATAAAGGATCTCTAAATACCTTTGTTCTCTTTAATTTTTTGTACATTTTACCACCCACATTCTATAATATGCACTATATATATCTATCTTATCATATTTTAGAATAATATTAAAATATTACTTTACATTAGAAAAATCATTAATTATAATAATGATAACGCTTGCAGATAGGAGAAAAATAATTATGAAAATCAAAAAAATATCAAGCATTTTATTAGGTATGATGGCTATTTTAGCAGTTTCATCATGTGATTTATTCAAATCAAATACAAATGGTGATGTAACATCAGGTGCTGTAACTGAAAATAACACACCTTTAGAAACTACATCTGAAAATATTACACCTTCGGCAACTACAAATGATTCTCCTGTAACTTCTACTAGTCAAGAAACTACTAGTGAGACTACAAGCAAAGAAACTACAACTACTACGTCGACAACTTCCACAAGTGGTGGTGAAGTAGTTCCTGTAAATCCTCCAGTAACATTTGTTGTAAACTTTGAAACAAATGGTGGTACATCAGTTAACTCTCAAACAATAGTTGCAGGAAATACAATTAGTGCTGTAACTACAACTAAGGATAATTATCAATTTGCAGGATGGTTTACTGATCAAGCTTTAACAAATTCATTTAATGTAAATACTCCAATTACAAATACATTAAAATTATATGCTAAATGGACTCCAATAGTAGTTGATAATATATTAAAAGAATATAATGCATATAATGAAGGTGCATATGTAATATTTAATGTTAAAAATAGTACAAATGCAGCTAATTCTTCTGTTTCATATTCAAAGGATGGTAAGACATTTACTGCAATAGACAAAGAATTAATTAGATATGATGATAATACTAAAACAGCTAGAGCTGATGTATTAGGATTAAAAGCAGGAAGCTATGTATTAAAGGTTAATAATGGTGAAGGTGAATCAATTACATCTACTATTAATGTTTCAGCTGATGATAGATCAGGATATGCTCATTTTAATAGAACAACTGGTGTTGGTGCCTATAATAATGATGGTACATTAAAGACTAACGCAGTAGTTGTTTATGTATCAGACGCAACAAAGAATACAGTAACTGCAAAAATTGGTTCAAGCACATATACTGGATTAATTAATATTTTGAAAAATGCAAATTCATCATATCCACTAGATATTAGAATTTTAGATGATATAAAAACATGCCAATTCAACAAAGTAACTTATACTAGTGCAGCTAAAACAAGTGCTTTAGTTGAAGAACAAGCTGCATCACTAGGTGGAAATAAATCAGGCTACTCAGCCGCTAAAATAATAGAAAATAGATGGAATTCATATAGTGATGATGAAGCTAAAGGAATTTCTATATTAGAAGGTCTTTCATCAAACGTATCATATAGTAGTGGTGAATTTGATACAGCTTGGAATATGTATACAATTAATGGCAAATCTAATATCACTATTGAAGGTGTAGGTACTGATGCTGGAATTTTCCAATGGGGTATTTCTTTAAAAAATTCAAATAGTATCGAAGTTAAGAATTTAAGATTCCATAATTATACTGAAGATGCAGTAGGTATTGAAGGCGGTTCTAATTTCTGGTTACATAATAATACATTCGATATTGGTGTAAATAATTGGGATTTTTCATATGAGCAAGATAAAGGTGATGGTGATGGTTCTACAGATTTTAAGAAAGCATCAAATCTAACAATATCTTATTGTAGATACAATCACACACATAAAACTAATTTAATTGGTGGAAGTAATTCAGATGAGCAATATAATATTACATTACATCATAATTATTATAATAGTTGTTCTTCTCGTCTACCTTTATTAAGACAAGCTAATATCCATATGTATAACAATTATTATAGTGGAATTTCTTCTACTGGTATAAGTGTTAGAGCTACTGCATATGCATTTATCGAAAATTGTTATTTTGATGGTAAAAACCCATTTATGCTAGCATATAAAACTAAAAATAGTGTTGATCCTATTGGAACAACTATTAAAGCAATAGGAAATGAATTTAGCTCAAATACAACTGCTTGTAGTCTTTCTGAAAATGCAGATCAAGGTATTGCATTCATGCAAAATGGAATTTATGTATTAAATGCAAAGGATACAGCAAGCTATGATGCAGTAACAAAAAATCTTTCTGCAACAAGAACAACATCTTCTGTAGGAAGTATTTGTACAAATGCTTCTATAGACTATACAAACTTTGATACAAATTCTTCTTTATTCTATTATAAAGATAATAAGAGTGATGTAACAATTATGAATACAGCTTCAGAGATACCTACATTAATTCCTACAGTTGCAGGTGCTGGTGCTTTACCAAACTTTAGTATTGGTACATTTAATGATATTGATACTTCAGGTTCTGGTTCTGAACCAGGATCAGGTTCTACTCCTACTGAACAATTTACAGTAACATTTGAAACAAATGGTGGTAGTGCAATTACTGCACAAACAGTAGAAAGTGGCTCTACTATTTCATCTGTTTCAACTACAAAAGATGGATTTACATTTAAAGGCTGGTTTACTGATATAGGTTTAACTAAATCATTTGATGTTACTACTCCTATTACATCAAACTTAGAATTATATGCTAAGTGGGAAGAAAATAGCTCATCACAACAAACTGGAAATACATTAACATTATCAATACCTACTACAACAGGTGAGATGTCAGAAATCTTTACTGCTGGTGATTTTACGATAACTGCTACATCTGCAAAAAAAGTAAATATTAATTCAGATAATATAGCATTAAATGGTGGAGGCTCTACTGAATATCGTTCTATAATTGCTAATGTAGGAACTACAAATGAAATAACAATTACTATTAAAATAACTGGTGGTAATAATAATAGATATTTAGTTGTAGCTGATGCTGATGGAAATTCAAAATCAGAAACACTAGTTACTGGAGATACTTTAACAATTAAAGTTTCAGGAAGCACTAAATATTATTTATATTCAAAAAGTAGCGGATTAAACGTATATAGTTTAACTATTACATATTAGGAGATTAAATGCATATGAAAAAAATCAAATTATCAAAAGCTTTACTATTAACTTCATTTTTATCAGTTGCAATGCTAGGCTCATGTTCACAAGTAAACACATCAACAACTAGTGGAAATGAACCAATAAGTAATACAAGTGGAACAACTCCAAATACTTCAACTGGTGATAATACTCCAACTCAGGATGAAACTATAGTAATACCAGTAGTAGATAAAGAGGAAAAAGGTATAACATTAACTAGTATGACACCATATACAGAGGGTGCATATGTTAAATGGAATGTAGCTACTGGCTCTACTGCAGCTGATTATAGTGTTTTCTATACAAGAGATAATATAAGCTATACTCCTGTTGATGATGAATTAATAAGAATTAATAATAATGAAGCTAGAGTAGATATTTTAGGATTAAAGGCTGCTAGATATAAAATTAAAATTGTTAATACTAAAACAAGTGATTATGCAATCACTAAAACATTAGATGTTACAAAAGATGATAGATCAGGTTATGCACATTTCAATAACGATAAAGGTGTTGGTGCATATAATAATGATGGTTCATTAAAAGCTAACGCTATTGTAGTTTATGTTAATGATTCAAACAAAAATACAATTAAAGCTACAGTTAATGGAACTGAACAAACAGGTTTAGTAAATATTATTAAAGCCGCAACTAATGCTGAGGAAGCACTAGATATTAGAATCCTTGGTGAAATTCAAACACAACAATGGAATAAAAAAGAGCACGGTACTGGTAAAACAGCTGATAGAATGACTAACTTAGATACTGCTTTTGCAAGTGTTAATTGGGAAGAAACAACAGAAAATGAATTATTAAATCCTGGTACTGCAAGATCCTCAAATTATTATAAAATATCTGAACCAGATATTATTAAATATGGTATTAATTCAATGAGTGATGATGAAGCTAAAGGTATCACACGCTTAAATGGATTAACTAATAATATATTAAAAGATATTGCTAAATCTAAATCTGGATATTTTGAATATGATTCATATTACAATGAATTAGATGTTAGATTTGGTGAAAATATAACAATTGAAGGTGTTGGAGATGATGCAAAGATTTTTCAATGGGGTTTCTGCTTCAACCAATGTAACTCAATTGAAGTTAAAAATATTGAATTTAGCGATTATAATGAAGACGCAATAGGTATTCAGGGTTCATCTTCTGATATCACAAAATATAGTGATTATTGGATTCATAATTGTACATTCAATAGTGGAAAAAATAATTGGGATGTATGTTATGAAAATGATAAAAAGGAAGGAGATGGTTCAACAGATTTCAAATCTGCCCATGACCTAACAATATCTTATTGTAGATATAATGGAACTCATAAAACTGCATTAGTTGGTTCAGGTTCTACAAGCTATCAATATAATGTAACATTCCATCATAATTTCTATAATACATGTGGTTCAAGATTACCATTTACAAGAAATACTAATTTCCATATTTATAACTGTTATTATTACGGAACAACAGGAACTAATATGCAAATTGATGATACAGCATACGCATTTATTGAAGGATGTTACTTCGAAGACACTAACAAAACATTCACAACTTCTGGTGGAGTTATAAAACTATATAATAATACAATTAACAATACGGTAGATGAACAAAAATATCTTTCTGGTTCAACTATTCATTATGTAGGAAGAACTGAACATGTTACAAATAGCTGTAAGGCAGATAAAGTTACAGATTATTCATCATTTGATACAAATAAAAAATTATTCTATTATGATGATACTAATAATGTTTCAAAAGTAGATTTAATGAATAAATCAGAAGATGTTAAAGCATTAATTCCTACAATTGCAGGTGCAGGCTTATTAAAATCTATTGATTATTCTGGAAATTATACTGAAACAAATGTTGATACTAAGGTTACAGCAACATATACTACAACAGTTCCTACTGCTGCAGGTACTTATTATTCTGCATTAGATACTAATGGAGCTGTAACTGAAGAAAATAAAGTAGCTGATAGCACAATTGTTAAAATTGATGATTCAAAAATAATAATTACAGATACAGACGCTAATGCAACTACTGTTGGATATTATATTTTAAATGATGCTAATAAATTTAGTTCTGGTACACATACATATACTTTAAATATTAAGCTTGATGGTGTTGGAAATAACTGGTATTTCATAAGACTTTTAAACGAAAGTGATGAAATATTACAGATTGGAACTTCTGCTAAGACTGAAACAAACAAAACTGGATTTATTTCATATGTATTTAATGGAAATACAGTTGAATTTTCAGATACAGCATTTGCTGCTAATACTTCATATGAAATAAAATTAATAGTTAATTATGATAATAATACTGCAACATTATCAGTAGGCTCTAAATCAGTAGAAATTTCTAATTTTGATATAAATATAACAGGATTTAAGTTCTTCACTGCTAAAACTGCAATAAATCGTTCATTTACTGTTACAAGCATAACAGTTGAATAAAAAATATAAACCATAGGAAAACCTAGATAAATCCTATGGTTTTTCTTATGAAAATAATAGAAAACGCTTTACTAATATTTAAATATTTGCTATAATCATCATAGATTTATTTAATTAAGAAGGAGAATTTAAAGAAATGAAAAAAAGAAAAATTTTCGTTGGCTTATTACTAGGCGCTGCAGCATTTGGTTTAGCTGCATGTACAACTGGTGGTAATTCAACAACATCTGGTGAAAATACACCATCTACAACACAAGGAGTAACTCCAACTACATCTAATACAACACCTAGTGGAGATCCTACTCCTACAACTCCAACTACTCCAACTGCTCAAAAATACACAGTTAAATACTATGCAGTTGTTGGAGATGATGATGCAACTGAAGTAACTGCTGCTGCTCAGGAAGTTGAAGAAGGTAAAACTACTACAGCTCCTGAAGCAAAATTAGCAAAAGACGGCTATAAAATTGTAGGCTACTATACTAATGAAGGATGTGGTGAAGAATTCAAATTCACTACTACTATTACTAAAAATACAAAAGTTTATGTTAAGTATGTTGAGCTTTCAAAATATGATGAATTAGCTACTAGCACAAATAAGGTAGTAGCTTATGACTTCAATACAGCAACAACTGTTACAAAAGTTTCAACATTGGAATTTGATTCAACAACTAATGAAGTATCTATTAAAACAAATAGTGATGCAATTAAAGTTAGTAATGATGTATTAACATTTGGTGATGTTGATGGTAATGCATTAATTGATTTTGGTAAAAAACTTGAATCTTCTGCTATCTATAGTGTTTATTATGAGATGACATTTAGAGATGTTCAAAGTCAAGCTGGATCAATTGCTCAATTAAATGGTACTACTGGTTCAGATTATACTAATGTTTTTGAGTTAAGAAATAACAAGGGTAAGTTAGCATATAACGCTGAAGGTAAGGGTAATACTGATAGTGCACTTACTATTACAGCTAATTCTACAATAAAAGTATTGATTGAATTAGATACAGCTGATGGTAAGTTAACTGTAGATGTAAATGGAACTAAGATTTATGATGCTCAAACTAACATCACTGGTATTAATGGAATAAAGTTCCAACAAGCTATTAGTAAGACAAAATTTGATGTTGATAATGTTGCAGTAGCATTTAAAGAAAAGGCAGCTAGTGGTTTAACTGTTGCTAAAACTGATGCTAAAGATACAATTGATACTTTCATGGCAACAACTACATATACTAATTTAGGTGAAACAGCTGGACCAACATCTGCTAATGCTGCTATAAAGAAGTTAATTGATGATACAGCTTCAAAAGCAGTTAGTGATATTAATGCTGCAACAACAGAAGCTGCAGTAGCAACTATTAAAGCAAATTGGGAAACATTTGTTGCTGCTGAAAAACCAGTTGTAACTATTACTCCTTACACAGCAGCTGATACAGTATATACAGCTGGTGGAAATTATTACATTGCTGTTGTTAGTGGTTCAACTGTTGATTTAACTAGCGTATCTTTCGCAGGCGCAAATGTAGATAAATATTATACAGGAGCTGATTTAGCTACAGAGTATTCAGCATCAGCAATTACTACTGCTACAACTATTTGTGCTAAAGTTAGTGTTGCTGTAAAGACTGTAATGACTTTTGCTTCTACAACAATTAATTCTTCAAATGATGGTGATCAAACTAATTTAGGAAATAACTTTGTTTATGTAGCAAAGAAGGGAGCAGCTTTGAAAGATGTTGCTGCTAAGAATATATCTATTGAAGGAACACCAGTCACAAAAGCTATTAATACAGGCGGAAAATCTGATGCTAACAAGAACTTTGTTAAAATTGATTTATCATCTTTAGCAACTACTTCAAAGAAGAAGGTAACTGTTTATCTTGCAGGCGGTGGTAGTGGTGATAGAAGCGGTTACTTTAGTACAACTAAAGATGGATTAACTGGTGGTGCTCCATCATCTACACAAATTGTTAGTGGTTCATCAGCAATTAAATCTACTGATGGTGCAGTAGTTAATGGTAACGCAACTTTAACTGGTGGCGCAACATACTATTTTGTTTTCGATAATAGTATCCATATTTATGGATTTGTTATTGAAGATGTTGAATAATTGAATGATTTAGAGGGATTGATTTCCCTCTTTTTTCTTCGGCACATATTATATTGGTTATACAGAATCTGCAAGAGGTGGTAGAATCTTCTCTATAACTATTGATTATACATTATAATAATAGATTAATAACAAATTAGGATTTGGGTTTTCCAAATCCTTTTTTTATGCATAATAAAAAGCTTGAATTTGATTTATGGTTCTATACACTATCAAGCGTAAGAACCGTTTTTACCATCTCCAAGCTTTTTTTCTATTTATTCATTTACATGTTCCCATGCAGAATTAATTAATAAATTAACATGCTCATCATCTAAAGAATAGAATACTTCTTTTCCTTCTTTTCTACTCTTTATTAGTCTTAATCTCTTTAAATATGCTAATTGATGTGATACTGCAGATTTTGTCATATTTATTTTTGCTGCAATATCATTTACACATATTTCACCACTTGATATTGTTAAAACTATCTTCATTCTTGTAGGATCTGATAATGATTTAAAAAAATCACACATTTCATCTATTTTATCAGTATTTTCAATATTAATATTCATAATTAAATCTCTCCAATTTTATTATCTATAATAAATGATACTCCAACATCTTCATTTACAACATGTAAATTCATACCAAAATAATCAACTGTTTTTTGAACAATAGACATACCTAAGCCAAATTGACCTTTACTTCCCTTTTCGTATGGCTTAAATGCTGAATCAATGAATTTTTGATCTATATGATCACCATCATTATAAATTCTTAATCTATTTTCTCTTAAAACTATCTTAATTTCCGTTTTAGCGTATCTTTTAGCATTATCTATAATATTATCAACTACAGTATACCAATTCTCGCTAAAACCTTTAAAATATACATTTTCATCTAAATCTAATATAAAATTTATATTTTCTAATTGATGCTTATAATTAACGACTATATCATTAATTATTTCACTCATTTTTATATTTTCGAATTCTTTATCTTCACTAAAATATTCTAATCTATTATATTGAATTAATCTATTTACCTTTTTCTTTAATAAATCAGCTTGTTCTATGATTTTATTTGCTGAAACCTCTGTATCCTCAACTCCATCTTGGATTGCTTCTGCATAGGTTTTAATTACAGCTATTGGGGTTTTAAAATCATGACTTAGATTATGTAACATCTCTTGCTTTGTCTTTTCATTTTCACAAATTTCATTTCTCATTACCTCAACTGATTTAGATAAATCTCCTACTTCATCCTCATAAGTATCTAAATATGTTGTTTCATAATTATTTTTAGGTAATGATAAGATATGATTTTGTATTTTTCTAAGTCTTTTACCTATATTATTACTCCATAGATAAATTACAATAATAGCTATTATAATAATTAACAAGAATAAGCTATTAATTTTAATAACAATATCTCTAACCATATTACTAGCATATTTATCATCTGTAAAAACTATAGAATATGTTTCCATATTATCATTAGTGTAGGCAGCAAAATTAATATTTTTATTATTAATCTTGATTGTTGCTTGACCAATATATTCCAAATTATTAGTTTGATTTTTATTTTTTATACTTATTGCAGCCTCTTGAATATCATTAGTTGTAATAAATTCATCCATTCTTTGGAGATGCTCATAGGTAATAGTATCAGTTTTTATATAATAACCTACATTCATATCAGGAAAATTATAAGGCTTTTGTTCATCAGGCTTATTATTTACTAACAAAACGTAAGTAGAAAGTCTATTAAATGTTTCTTTATTAGCAATATCATTAGCGAACGAGATAGTAGTTATAGAAAACGCAAGAACAGCTATTAATAATATTGTAAAAAATAATATTACAAGCTGGCTAGATATATCTAATTTTTTCATACTAATAATCTATAACCAAAGCCATAAATGGTTTCTACAGATAAATTAGGCATCTTTTGACGTAATCTTCTCATTAAATCATCAACTACACGATCACTACCAAAATAATCACTGCCCCAAACATTATCTAATATTTGATCTCTAGAAAATGCTTTTGTTTTATTCTTTAATAAAAATAATAATAAATCATATTCCTTTGATGTTAAATTAATATTAACACCATTTTCCATAACTATTCTTTTATCATAATCTATTGTATATCCATTAAAATCTTCAACATTTGATTTTTTATCATTATTTGATGAATATACTCTAGATAATATATTTTTAACTCTTAAAACTAATTCACGATTTGAGAATGGTTTAGATAAATAATCATCACTACCCATTCCAAGACCTGTGATTCTATCAAATTCTTCAACACGGGCACTTGTAAATACTACAGGTGTCTTTTGATTTTTTTCTTTTATAATTTTTATTAGATCATATCCAGATATATCTCCAGGAAGCATAATATCTAATATCCAAAGATCATATCCATTATCTATATTAGCTAATGCATCTTCGCCATTATTATATGTTTCAACTTCATATCCTTCTTTTTCTAAATATTTCTTTGTTAGTGCTGAAAGATTAGTTTCATCTTCAACGATTGCTATTTTATACATATAATCGACTCCTTTTCTTAATTATACTCTAGAAAAAGATAAAGAACAACCATTGCCGGCTGTTCTTTATACAATTGAAAGAGTTATAAGTTTGCTTATAAAAAGATAACTATTATAGGGATTAATAGATTTTCCTTTTCTATAAGACAATTATAGTATACTCTACAAATTCTGTAATTTTATCTAACAATTATGTGAAAAATTGGATTAGTTATCCTCATACATGTCTTCATAGTCATCCATGTATTTGTTATATTTATCCTCTTTGAAGTCTTCATCGTCATCAAGATCATCTTCGTCGTCGTCAAGGTCATCATCAAGATCATCATCCTCATCGTCATCATGATCTTCATCCTCTTCTTCGTCGTCTTCTTCATCCTCATCGTCGTCATGATCTTCGTCTTCTTCATCTTCATCATCAAGATCATCTTCATCATCGTCAAGGATTTCATCTTCTTCAGAATCTTCTTCAACATAATCATCTTTGGAATTGAAATCAGAACCATCCTTATCAAATTCATCTAAAGATTGGTTAATTTTTAAATCCCAATTTGATTCACCCATATATACAAACTTTGAACTAGTAGTTATATCTACATATAATTTTGTAGCTAAAGTCTTATTTTCATCATCTGTTAAACCTTTTGCAGCTAAAACTGCTTCAATTAATTCGTAAATATTAATAGGAGATTTCTTTTCTTCTACTATTTTTACTGCAACTTCTAATAATGATAACTCAGAATAATTTTCCATGTTTATCCTCCAAAAATAAAATGCTATTATATTTTACTTAAAATATTTATATTTTTCAAGTATTTAATTAAACAATATCCACATTTTGTGCTGATTAACTAAGTCATTTTCAACAAATAGTGAATAAGAAGCATATATTCTATCACTATTTATAGATAAATCAGTAGTTTCTGCTAAGAAATTAAATTCTAATCCTAAATTATTTTTATAATAACCTGTGGTTTTCATACCATATGCTAAAAATAATTCCATATTAGTATTTCCTTTTCTAATTATTGATACTGTTGATGCATCAATAGATATATAAATATATGTATTTTCTGTAGCTATATCTTTAAATTTATATATGCCATCACTATATTCACATAAGGAATCAAATTTAGTTACATTTCCATCCTTATCAACACTTTTAAAATGTGCAATCATTAATAATCTCTTCTTCCCTCAAATGCTTTTAAAACAGTCATTTCATCGGCATATGATAAATCTCCACCTACTGGTAATCCATGAGCTATTCTTGTTATTTTTACATCAAAAGAATTTAATAATTCTTTGATATATCTAGCTGTTGTTTCACCCTCGATAGTAGCATTTGTAGCTAATATTAATTCATCTACTTCATTGTTTTTAACCTTATTTACTAATGAATCAATATTAAGATCATCTATTGAAATTCCTTTAGAGAAATTAATAGCTCCATTTAATACATGATATATTCCTTTAAATTCATTAACCTTTTCAATTGTTAATAAATCTTTTACTGATTCTACTACAATAATTTGTCTTTTATTTCTTGAATTATCGCTACAAATATTACATAATGATTCTTCTGTAATATTTCCACATGAAGGACATATATGTATATCCTTTTTCAAGCTAATTAAAGCATTTGTAAAATCAGTTATATCTACATCATCCATAGTAAATAATGTATATAATGCATATCTTTCAGCTGTTTTTTTACCAACTGAAGGAAGCTTAGAATAGCAATCTATTAGATTTTCTAATGCTTTTGGATATTTATTCATATTAGAATAATCCCATTCCTCCGCCGAAGCCACCTAATAGCTTTTGGCTTTCTTCTTCAATCTTTTTATTAGCATCATTAATAGCTAAAACAATCATATCTTGTACCATTTCTAAATCGTCAGCTGCGGCCTCAGGATCAATTTTGATTGATACTACATCATGATTTCCTTTAACCTCGGCAACAACTACGCCTCCACCTGCAGTACCGCTAAATACTGTTTGTTCAAGCTTTTCTTGTGCTTCCATCATTTGCTTTTGCATTTTTCTTAATTTCATCATTTGTTGTTGATTCATTTTTTATTCCTCCGTAATTTTTAATGTATTTTCTTCAAACAATGAAGATACTATTTCTTCATCACTAATTTCTTTTATAGGTTCCTTTGGTATAATTCTTCTTTTTACACCAATTCTAATATCTGCAAGCTTTGGCTTTGGATTATCAATCTTATTATATTTAGATTTATAATCAGCCATGATTTGTGACCATACAGATGATGGTACACAAATATAATCCTTAATACTTACACCAACATCTGCAAATACTTCAATTATTTTTAAATAATTTTCATAAGTCATAACTCTATTGCAGAATCCTAAATCCTGTAATTCTACAATAAATGCATCATCAGATACAGCAACTATTTTTCCTCTAACTAATATTTGTACAGCAAAAATATTTGATTGCTCTGAAACCTGATTCCAAACATTGACTAACGCCTCACGCTTTTGTCTTGATGCTGAATTTAAAATATTTTCAATATCAGAAATATTAATTTCGTCAGGATATAATTCATTTATTGGTTGATTTTCAACTACAACATTTTGTTGTGGTTGTGAAACACTGATTGGTGTTTGCATAGTATTAACATTTTGTTCTGTTTTTGCAAAATTATTTTCATTTGGTATTGTATTCTCAATTTGTCTATCAAAAACAGGTTCAACAGGCTCCTGATACATAGACTTTTCCTGTATTGGAGCAGGAGATTCAGTCTGTCTTCTCATAGCTTCAATTTCAGATGCACTTGGAATACTTGGTGTAAATGAATAATTATGATTTTGTCCTCTATTTTGACCACGAGGCATATTTTGTAATTGATTTGATAATAAATTAACTGTTTTTTCTAAGCTTTCTACTCTATCTAATAAATCTGCTTCACTATTTAGCTTAATATCATTCATTTTTAATATAGCTAATTCTAGGAAAGCTCTTTTTTGAGTTGAAAATCTCATTTGATTTAATGAATCATTTAATATATCAAGCCATTGATATATTATTGGTCTTGATATATTATTAGCTAATTTAATAAATGCTTCATTTTTAAACATTAATTTATCTTCGATAACTGCATTATTTTTAAATAGAAGTACATCTCTTAAAAATAATATAGTATCATTTACAATTCTAGGTACCTCTTTACCATCCTTAATAATATTATTTAATATTATTACAGCATCAGTCTCATTCTCTGATTTACATGCATCTAATAATTCTATAATCTTTGTATAATTAACATTACCAGATACAGCTAATACATCATCTATATTAATTTCATCATTAACACTATAGCTTATACATTGATCAAATAATGATAAAGCATCTCTCATTCCACCTTCGGCAGAAGAAGCTATTTGAACTAATGCTTCATCAGTTATTTTTATATTCTCTTCTCCAGCAACTATTCTTAATCTTTTTAATATATCATTAACTGATATAGCTTGGAAATCAAATCTTTGACATCTAGATAAAATAGTATTTGGTAATTTATATGGTTCAGTAGTAGCTAAAATGAATATAACATGCTTAGGTGGCTCCTCTAATGTTTTTAATAATGCATTAAATGCAGCCTGTGATAACATATGAACCTCATCTATTATATAAACCTTATATTTACCTTGTGATGGTAAAAATTTAACAGTTTCTCTTAAAGCTCTAATATCATCAGCACCATTATTTGATGCAGCATCTATTTCAATAACATCAGAAATAGTACCTTTAGCTATTCCTTTACATATTTCACATTCGCAGCATGGATTTGGAGTAGGACCTTCAACACAGTTCATTGCCTTAGCCATTATTTTAGCTAATGTAGTCTTACCTGTACCACGTGGTCCACAAAATAAATATGCATGAGCTACTTTATTTAATTTTATTGCATTTTGAAGAGTTTTTATAATATGCTCTTGTCCTACAACCTCAGAGAAATTTTGAGGTCTATATGCACGATAAAGTGCTACATATGCCATATTTATACCTCCTAACCTAAATAATAAATATATTTAACATTATCTTTATATATATGATAATAACTTATATAAGTGTCACTACTAGATATTAAATCAAAAATAGTAGTAGCAAATCCATCTTTATTTAAATTAATTCCAACCTTCCTATATGCCTTATACATTATATCACTACAATATGATTTATTAACTGTATCAAAGACAAAAGAAAAATTATATGGATCTCCAATCATAGAACAAATTAAAGAATTGACCTCTCTACGAGTTTCATCAGACATTTTAACTCTTAATCCAATAACCTCTGTATAAGTATTTGAATCTATCCAGTAGCTTGAATTAAAAATTTGTGATAAATTCTCGCCTTCATTTAATCCTGTTGCCTCAACAGTAGTAGTCCCCTTACTGATATATGATAAATTATAATCTCCATAATCACCATTTACATATGCAGCATGACCACCAACTAAAAAGCTTATTGTACCTCTAACAAATTCAGGACCTAATAAAGCTTGAGTAGTAACTAAAATATCAGATTCATTACCTGGATATATTGTTTTACCAACCTTAGTAAAAGTAGAAGTAGCCTCATCTGATTCAACCTTATAAAATTTGGTAGAAGCAGTAGAAATATCCTCCTGATATACTGCTTTATTCTTAAATTCTTCAACTAAAGCTACCTTATGAACATTTTTTACTACAGTAATAGTTCCACCCCATATTAAGATAAATAAGAAAATACTTCTTATAATTATTAAGGCAATTCTAAAATTTCGCTTCATATGTGTATTTTATCATAAATATGATAATAAGTGAATAAAAAGCAATGTAAATTCACAAATTATCATTAATAATCAGAGCTGAAAAAAAGCATCTGTCATTTAAGACAAATGCTTAATTTATTAATTATTTTCGTTATTCTTTGGTTTAATAACGATTGCTCTTTCTTCGCCTTCGCCTTCTGACTCAGTATAAACATCATGCCAATCACTTAATTTTTCATGGATTACACGACGTTCAAATGAATTCATATGAGGAAGTTTAACCTCAACCTTAGTTTTAGCAACCTCTTTTGCAGTCTTTGTAGCTAAAATTTCAAGTTGACGTGCACGATTAGCACGATATCCACCGATATCTAATGTAACAACGATATGGTCTTTAGTATAAGAAGAAATAAGGCTTCTTAATAACATTTGAATTGCTTCTAAAGTCTTTCCCTTTATACCAATTAATAATGAGTTTTCATAAGAATCAACTATATAATGAATTTCTGATTCATTATTGATGCTTCTTGCTTCAATTTTATAACCAATATTCATTGATCTTAAGATACTTTCAAGGTATTTTTTACCTTCTAATGTAAGATTAATATCAACTACAGCCTCACAATTAAGACCTTCTGGTAACTCACCTAATGTACGAACAAATATTTTATCACTAGATATATGTAATTTTTCAACTGCGATAGCTTGAGCTTCTTCCATTGTATTTGCTATAAATTCAATTTTTTTCTGCATAGTTATCACCCTATAATATTATTTTTTCTTTGAGCTTTTTCATAATTGTGTTCATTTATCAATCTACCAATTTGAGTTTGTCCGATTTGATAAATACCACCAATTAACCAATAAATACCTAAAGAAGTACTAGATAATGACATAAATACAAACATAACATTCATAATTATCATCATCCACTTCATTTGATTTTGATTAGGCTGTTGAGTCTTACCATCACGATATTTCTTTTGATACTTAAGTGGTCTTTGTCCTAATTTTTGCTGTAAGAATGTAACAGCACCAAATAGTAAAGCAACAACTAAACCAAATATTTTATCTTTAACCTCAACTGCGTTAAAGAAAGAAGTAGTCATTTCAAATGTACCAAATACCTTTGTATTGCTTAACGCAAAATCACCAGCCATAGTAACACCTACTGCACCATTAACTGTACTTGTACTTGTAGCATTAACTCTTTGAACAACTTCATACATTGACATAAATATTGGGAATTGTAAGAACATTGTAAATACACATCCAACAGGATTTACTTTATTTTTCTTATAAAGCATCATCATTTCCTGTTGCATCATTTGTTGACTTCTTTGATCAGTTCTACCTGCATATTTTCTTTGAACCTTAGCCATTTCTGGTTGTAATAGTTGCATTTTTAAACTCATTCCATTTTGTTTAGAATAAATTGGCCATGCAGCTGTTCTTACTATAATAGTAGTAAAGAAAATACCCCAGAAATAAGAATTTCCAAGACCTTTACCTATTGTTGAACATAGCCATGCAATAGGGAAAGATAATATATTAATAGGCCAGCCCCAAAGTGTATTCCAAAATCCTGCTCCACCATTCCACAAATCAATCCACTCTTGTGCATATGTAGTGTATGGCTTAGAGTACCAAGAACCTGTATCCATTCTACAGCTTGATAAAGAAACCAATAATATTGCTAATATTAATACAATAACAAATTTATATCTGTTCTTATATAAAAAATTAGTCATTTTTGTCTCCTTGTAGTAGCTTTTGCTTATTAAATAGATATTCTAATTGTAATTTCATAGTTAAAAAATCAATATCCTTAACCTTTGGTCTTACAATTATGAAAACGTCTGTGTTAGAATTTAATTTAATATTGAGATTATCTATTATTGAAGTAACCTGTCTTTTAATTTTATTTCTAACAACAGCGTTACCTATTTTTTTTCCTACACTAATCGCATATCTAAAATAGCTGGTTTCTGAATTAATTCTTTTATATACTGTAAAATATTGATTACCACAATATTTTTTTTCTTTTAATATCAGTTCAATTTCCTGATTTTTCTTTACGCGATATTGTTTTTTCATAGAATATCCTTATTGAAATAAAAATACGACCAAAAATATATTGTTTTCTGGTCGTACTAGTATTATCAATATTAATTATTTAATTATTAAGCAGTTAAATTTTTTCTGCCCTTTTTACGTCTAGCAGCTATAACTTTTCTTCCGCTCTTTGTAGCCATACGAGCACGGAAGCCATGAGTTACTTTTCTTTTACGCTTATTAGGTTGATAAGTTCTTTTCATAGATTACATACCTGCCTTTCTTAGAAACCATGCTGTTTTATTTTATCAAAAAGTCTTATATCTGTCAATTAAAATTATTACTTTTTTAAATGAAAAAAATATGAAAAATTTTCATCAAATTTAAATGTTGAAAAAATACAAAATTTTTGTTTATTTTTTTATTTAAATTGTGGATAACTTAACAACAAAGTTTTCAACATGTTAATTTGTTAATAAATGGCATTTTTCTTGATTTTTAGCCATTTTTTTAGTAAGTTATCCACATTTTTAGGTGTTTCTTTTCATTTTTTTACTAAGAGTTATCCACATTTTTTGTGGAAAACTTTTTATTGAAACTCTTTTTTTTTATGATATTATAAGTGAGAATTGAAGGTGAGATTATGGTTGAATATCAGGATATATGGAATGCGGTAAGAGAGGATTTAGAAAAAGAGCTTGCTGCACAAACATTTCAACAGACATTTGGCGATGTAAAATTTGTTTTAAAACATGAAAATGGAATAATTTATGTTTTAACACCATCTCCATATTCAAGAAGAACTATAAATAATGTTTATTATAAATCAATAAATGAAATGGTAAAAAAGCATACTAAAGAAAATTTAAGATTTAAATTTATTTCTGAAGATGAATTAAAGCCTGAAAAAAAGGCTCCTCAAATAAAACAATTATCTAAGACAGATCTTAATCAAAACTTTACATTTGAATCATTTGTTGTAGGTGATTCTAATAGAATGGCTGTATTAACAGCACTAAAAGTAGCTGATAACCCAGGTGTTGTATATAACCCATTATATATATTTGGTGGTGTAGGATTAGGTAAAACCCATCTAATGCAAGCAATTGGTAACTATATTTCAGAACAAAATATAGATAGTAGAATATTATATGTTCAAGCTAATGATTATTTATCAGATTATACAAGAGCTATAAGAGATGATAATATCGTTGGATTCGAAGAAAAATATGAAAATATTGATGTTTTATTAATAGATGATATTCAAATGCTTACAGATAAAAATGCTACACAACAACAATTTTTTAAATTATTTAATGATTTAGACAATAATAATAAACAAATAGTTATTACATCAGATAGACCAGCAGATAAATTAAATGGATTTATGGATAGATTAACATCTAGATTTGTAAAGGGTGGAGTAGTAGATATAAATCACCCTGATTATAATCAAAGAATATCTATTCTAAAGAAAAAAGCTCAAGAATTCTCTCAAATTCAGGTATCAGATGAAATTATTCATTATATAGCTGAAAATTTCACTGATAATGTTAGAGAACTTGAGGGTGCATTAAACAGAATATTTTTATATTCTGAAATGGATTCTAGTAGACCACTAAATTTAGCATTGGCAAAAGAGGCTCTAGATGTATTATTAAAGAATAAAGTTAATAATAAAGAAGTAAATTATGATAATATATTAGATGTTATTGCAGATATGTATCATATAACTGTAGCAGATATATTAGGATCATCAAGAAATTCAAAATACACATTACCACGTCAAATTGCAATGTATATTTTCAAGAAAAGATATAATTTAACATACAAAAAAATAGGTAATATTTTAAACGGTAGAGATCATACAACTGTCATATCTGGTTATAATAAAATTGCAGATGATATTGAAACTAATGAACAAATAAAAATGGCAGTTGAAACAATCCTTAAAAAAGTTTAATGCTTAGTGGATAATTCTTTATTTTCCACATTTATTATGGTATAATAATACGCGTATAAATCAACGTTTTTTGGACTTATCCACAAATTCACATTCTATATTATTAATATAAAATAAATATTATTTAATTTTTTTAGGAGGAAATTATGAATCTAACAATCGATAGGGAAATATTACTTGAAAATTTAAATACAATTTCAAGAGGTCTACCTGTAAAATCACCAATGCCTATATTAACTGGTATTAAGCTATATGCAACTGATACTGATTTATTTATGACATCATCAAATACTGATATTTCAGTAGAGGTTACAATTAATGATGCTTCATTACAAATCACTGAAGCAGGTCAAACAGTTGTTCCTGGTAGATTCTTTATTGATATCATTAGAAAAATTAATTCTAAAAAGGTAAGCTTATTTTTATCAGAAGATAAGATTTTAATTATCAAAGCTGATAGAGGTGAATATAAATTATTTATTATGGATCCACTTGATTATCCAAAATTAGATTTTGTATCACAAGAAAATCCATTAGTATTACCTGCAGATACTATTAAAGCAATCGTAAGAGAAACAGTATTCGCAACAGCACAAAATGAAAAGAAGCCTATATTAACTGGTGTTAATTTTAATCATTCAAATGGAAAATTAGTAATTACTGCAACAGATTCATTTAGATTATCACAAAAGATTATATCTATTCCAGAATACAAGGATTTTAATATTACTATTCCTGCTAAATCATTAGATGAATTATCAAAATCAATTGATAATTATGGTGATAATATTAACATTTATTTTTCAGTTAATAAAATGTTAGTTACATTTAAAAATATTTGTTTCCAAACAAGATTATTAGATGGTAATTATCCTGAAACATCAAGATTAATTCCTCAAGATTTCCCAATTATTTTAAAATTTAATAAAGATGAATTAGCTCAAGCTGTTGAAAGAGTATCTTTATTATCTCCAAGAGATTCTGCAAAGGATAAAGAAATAACTTATAGTATTATTAAATTATCAATCAAGAAAGATCGTATAATTGAAATATCAACTAATAATTTAACATTAGGTGATGCAAAGGAAGAATTAATTCCAACATCTATAGAAGCATCTAATCCAATCACAATTGGATTTAGCTCTAGATATTTATTAGATTCATTAAGAAGCTTAATGTCTACTGAAATATCATTAAATTTATCTGGTGAAATTAGACCATTCATTATCAGAGGAGATAATGATGCTAATTTAACAGAATTAATATTACCAGTTAGAATGGATAATTAAAATAATGTCAGCAAAAGCTGGCATTTTTTTTGAAAGGATTATTTTATGAATGAAAAATTAAAAGAATTAAAAGAAATATTAACAAAAGCTAGAAAATACGCTCACGCAATTAACATAATGTATTTTGATTTTGAAACTATAGCCCCAAAGGATGGTATGGAGCTTGAAAATGATACTATTAATTATTTTTCAAATGAATATTTTAAATTATTACATAATGATAGAGTAAATGAATTAATTATTGATTTATATAAAGAAAAAAATAATTTAGAATATTTAGATAAATTATTAATTGAAAAGCTTAATTATAATTATATTAAAACTAAAAATATAACACCTGAATTTAATTTAAAAATGAATCAAATATATTCTAATGCATATATTAAATGGCTAGAAGCAAAAGAAAAGAAGGATTATAGTTTATTTAAAAATAGCTTAAATGATGTAATAAATATTCAAAGAGAAGAAATATCATTAAGAGAAAATAAATTACCTAATTTATATGATAATATGTTAAACGATTGTGAAAAAGGATTATTAACAAATGATTTAGATCCTTATTTTAACGAATTAAAATTAGGTTTAATTGGATTATTAAATAAAATTAAGAATTCTAATCATAAAATTAGAACAGATTTCTTAAATCGTAAGGTACCTATATATAAACAAGAATTATTTTCTAAATATTTATTAGAATTAAATGGATTTAATTTTAATCGTGGATGTATATCTACTACAGAACATCCATTCACATCTGAAATAAGTGAATTTGATTCAAGAGTAACAACTCATTATTATGAGGATATGGTATTATCTAATATTTATTCTGTTATTCATGAGGGTGGTCATGCAATATTTATGCAAAATGAGCCAAAAGAGGATCATGATCATTTTATTAATGATTATATAACTAATGGTATGCATGAATCTGTATCAAGATTTTATGAAAATATTATAGGAAGAAGTAAAGAATATATTCATTTAATTTATCCAAAATTTATTGAAATATTTGATGAATTTAAGGATATAACAGAAAATGAATTATATGAAGCAATTAATGTTGTAACACCAAGCTTAATCAGAACAGAAGCTGATGAAGTAACATATGGATTACATATAATCATCAGATATGAAATGGAAAAAATGATTTGTAATAATGAAATTAAAATAGATGATATAGCCAATAAATGGAATGAATTATATTATAAATATCTAGGTATAAAACCAAAAGATGATTCAGAAGGTGTATTACAGGATGTTCATTGGACAGGTGGATTTGGTTATTTTCCAAGCTATTCTATAGGTAATTGTTATAACGCTATGTATGTTAAAAAAATGGATAAGGATATCAATTTAAAAAAATGTATATTAGATGGTGATTTTAATAAAATAAATAATTGGATGAAAGAAAATATATTTAAAGAAGCTAATCATCTAGATCCTAAAGAATGGTTAAAAAATATAACTGGTAATAGCTTATCAGCTAAAGATTTTTTAGAATATTTAAATAAAAAATATAGTGAAATTTATAAATTTTAATTTTTAAATTTAAAATATTTTTGGTTTTAAAAATAATAAAATCAATTAAAATATATCAAAAATGCCTTTTATGGCGTTTTTTTTTATTTTTGTCAAATATCATATATATACTAAAAAAAACTTAAAATAAGCCAAAATTAATGTTATTTTAATTGAAAATATTCTATCTATATGATATAATCATATAGAAAAGAGGTTATTTTTTTATGAAGCCTATTAAAATTAAAACTGAATATATTGAGCTTCAAATGCTTTTAAAAATGGAAGACATAATAAGTTCTGGGGGACAAGCTAAATATTTTCTTGCTGAAAATGAAGTTTATGTCAATGGTGAATTAGAACAAAGAAGAGGGAGAAAGCTTTATCCTGGTTATAAGGTAAAGGTTTTAAATCAAGAATTTATTATAGAGAATGATAACTGAAATTAAATTAAAGAATTTTAGAGTATTTGATGATATAAGCTTTAATACAAATAATTCCCTAGTTATTTTCTCAGGAAAAAATGCTGTTGGTAAAACATCAGTATTAGAGGGAATTTATTTATGTTCAACATCAAAAAGTCATAGGGAAAATGATGTTACAAATATTATTAAAGAAAATAAAGAATATTTATCAGTTGAAATATCAGATGATAAAAAATATAAAATAATAATTTCAAAAGAAAATAAAAGCTATTTTATTAATAAGGCACAATATAAAAAAATATCTGAATTTGTTGGTGATTTAAAAATAGTTATGTTTTCACCATATGATTTAAATCTAATTGATGGTTCTAAACAAATAAAAAGAAAATTTTTAGATTTAGAAATATCACTATTAGATAAAGAATATTTAAGATATTTATCAATTTATAAAAAAATATTAAATGAAAGAAATGAATGTCTTAAATTAAAATCAGTTGATAATACATTGTTAAATGTTTTAACTGATGAATTAATAAATTCTTTAAATGTTATTTATAAAAAGAGAAATGATTTTATAAATGAAATGAATTTATTATTAAATGATATTTCTAAAAACCTAAATTTAGCTAATATCAAGCTTTTATATAGACCAAGCTATGATATTAATAATATTTCTAAAAGCTTTAAATCTAGGCTAGATAGAGATATTTTAACAAGAACTACAAATCAGGGTGCACATAGAGATGATTTTCAAATATTATTTGATAATAAGGATTCGACTATTTATGCATCTAATGGACAAAAGCATTTAATTTGTATAGCTATTAAAATAGCATTAAAGGAATATATCAAAACAAAATGTAATAATGAGCCAATATTATTACTAGATGATGTATTTCAATCCTTAGATAAGGAAAAAATAAAAAAACTAACAGAATATGTTAAAAATTCTAAACAAGCTTTTATTACTACGACATCAATTTTAGATATTCCAGATGAAATATTAAAGGATGCGTTAGTATTAAGAATAGATAAATAATTAAGAGGAGAAGGTTAATGGAAAAGGAATTAAAAATCGAAGACGAAAAAGAATTAGATGATATGACTTCAGGTAATCCTGATGCCACAGGCTACGATTCAGGCAAAATCAAGATTCTAAAGGGTCTAGAGCCAGTTAGGGAGCGTCCTGGTATGTATATTGGTTCTACAGGTGTTGTAGGATTACATCATCTAGTATGGGAAATAGTTGATAACTCAGTAGATGAGGCTTTAGCTGGATATGCTAAAAATATTACTGTAGAAATATTACCTGATAATATTATTAGTGTTACAGATGATGGACGTGGTATGCCAGTTGATTTACACCCTGAGACAAAAAGACCAGCCTTAGAGGCTATCTTTACTGTATTACATGCCGGTGGTAAATTTGATGATGAAAATGGAGAAAGTGCATATAAGGTATCAGGTGGTCTACATGGTGTAGGTGCATCTGTTGTTAATGCATTATCTGAATGGCTTGAGGTTACTGTTTTAAGAAATGGAAAGCAATATACTGAAAGATTTGAAAGAGGTAAGGTTATTGGTGATTTAGTATGCCATGATGAATCTGATCATACAGGTACTATTGTTACATTTAAGCCAGATTATGAAATTTTCCATGATACATTAGAATTTGATTATGAAACTATTAGAAAAAGAATGCAACAAACTGCATTTTTAAATAGTATTTTATCAATTACAGTTACTGATAAAAGAAATCCAGAAAATATAATTTCTAATACATACCATTATGATGGTGGTGTAAAGGAATATGTTCAATTCTTAAATACTGGTAAGACAGTTGTAAATCCAAATATTGTTTATTGTAATAATGTAGGCTCATATAAGGAACTTAATAGCGATGGAAATGAAGTAGTAAGAAAAATAGATATCGAAGTTGCAATGCAATATAACGATGGATATAATCAAACAATTTTCTCCTTTGTAAATAATGTTAATACTCATGAAGGTGGTTATCATGAGGAAGGCTTCAAGATGGCACTTGCTAGAGTATTAAAGAAATATGCAGATGATAACAAATTATTAAAGAAGGACGAGGAAATGTCTAGAGAGGATACTCTAGAAGGCTTAGTAGCTATCATTTCTATTAAGCATCCAAATCCAGAATTTGAAGGACAAACAAAAACTAAATTAGGTAATACTGAGGTTAGAGCTTTAGTATCTCAAGCATTTGGTGAAGCATTAGATAGATATTTAAAAGAAAATCCAAATGTTGCAAAAACTATTATTGATAAATGCTTACTTGCTGCAAGAGCTAGAATAAATGCTAGAAAGGCAAGAGAAGCAACAAGAAGAAAATCACCTTTAGATTCATTAATGTTTTCTAAGCTTGCAGATTGTAGATGCAAGGATCCTTCTAAATCAGAAATGTATTTAGTAGAGGGTGATTCTGCCGGAGGCTCTGCAAAATCTGGTAGAAATTCAAATTATCAAGCAATACTACCTTTAAGAGGTAAAGTATTAAATGTTCAAAAAGTTCAATTATCACGTGCTCTTGAAAATAATGAAATTTTATCAATGATTCAAGCAATTGGTACAGGAATTGGTGAAGAATTTGATATAACAAAGGCTAGATACCACAAAATCGTAATCATGACCGATGCCGATGTCGATGGTGAGCATATTTGTATATTATTATTAACATTCTTCTATAGATTTATGAGAGGATTAATTGAGGCAGGATATATTTATGTCGCAAAGCCACCTCTATATAGAATCCAATATGGTAAGCAATTAGATTATGTATATTCAGATGAGGAATTAGAGCAATTTAAAGCATCTAAATATGCAAATAAAAAATATGATGTCCAAAGATATAAAGGTCTAGGTGAAATGGACCCATCACAATTATGGGAGACAACAATGGATCCAAAGGTAAGAACATTAGTTCAGGTACACCTAGATGATGCAGTAGTTGCAGACCAAACATTTGAAATGTTAATGGGCGAAGAGGTAGAGCCTCGTAAAGACTTTATTCAAGCAAATGCACACTTTGCAGATAATCTTGATATTTAAGGAGTAGTATATGGCACAAAATGAAAAAGATTTAGAATTTGAAAGAGCTCTTGAAGAGAGAAAAAATGAAGCTATTGAACAATTAGATGTTAACAATAAAATGAAAACATCATTCCTTAATTATGCAATGAGTGTTATTATTGCTCGTGCCCTACCAGATGCTAGAGATGGTTTAAAGCCAGTTCAAAGACGTATTCTATATGGCATGAATGAATTAAAGGTATTTTCAAATGTTCAACATAAAAAATCAGCTAGAATTGTCGGCGACGTAATGGGTAAATATCACCCTCATGGTGACTCATCTATTTACGAAGCTATGGTTAGAATGGCTCAGGATTTTAGTTATAGATATCCATTAGTTGATGGACATGGTAACTTTGGTAATATAGATGGAGATGGCGCTGCCGCAATGCGTTATACAGAAGCTAGATTATCAAAAATAGCTATGGAAATGCTAAGAGATATTGATAAAGATACAGTAAATTTCGTAGAAAATTATGATGCTACAGAAATAGAACCAAATCTATTACCTGCAAGAATTCCAAACCTATTAGTTAATGGTACTACAGGTATCGCAGTAGGTATGGCAACAAATATTCCACCACATAATTTAGGTGAAGTAATTGATGGCTGTGTTGCATTAATTAGAAACCCAGGATTAACATCAGAAGATTTAATGGAATATATAAAGGGACCTGATTTCCCTACAGGAGGATTAATCCTAGGAAAAGAAGGATTAAGAAATGCTTATTGCAATGGTAATGGTACTATTATAATAAGAAGTAAGGCTCATATTGATGAAATGGAAAATGGTAAATATGAAATAGTAGTTACTGAAATTCCATATGGTATCAATAAGCAAAGAATATTAGAAAGAATTGCACAAGTTGTTAAAGATAAGCTAATTGATGGTATCACAGATTTAAGAGATGAATCATCAATGGCAGGTTTACGTATTGTTATTGAATTAAGAAGAGATGTAACACCAGAGGTTATTTTAAACAGCTTATATAAATATACTCAGCTTCAATCAAGCTATGGTATGAACATGGTATGTCTAGTAGATAATAGACCAATTGCTATAACATTACATGATGCCCTAGATGTATATATTAAGCATCAAATTGATGTTATAACTAGAAGAACTGAATTTGATTTAAAGAAGGATTTAGATAGAATTCATATCATTGAAGGCTTATTAATAGCTCATGATAATATTGATGAAGTTATTCATTTAATTAGAAATACTAAGGATGGAACTGAAAAAGAAAAATTAATGACTAGATTCAATCTAGATGATGTTCAAGCTCAAGCTATCCTTGATATGCGTTTACAAAGATTATCTGGTATGAATTATGGTAAGCTAGTTGAAGAAAGAGATTATTTAAATGCTGAGGTTGCTAGATTTAGAGAAATTCTAGGAGACATCAATAAGAAAAATGAGATTTTAATTCAAGAAATGCTTGAAATTAAAGATAAATATAATGACGTAAGACGTTCAGAAATTGCATTAGATGCTGAAATTAATATTTCTAATGAAGATTTAATCACAAGAGAAAATGTTATTGTTACAGTAACTAATAAAGGCTATGTTAAGAGAATGAAGCAATCTGAATATCAGGCTCAGCATAGAGGTGGTACAGGAATGAATGGTATGAAAACTCATTCAGATGATGAGGTTTCAATGATTGTTCCTGCATTCAGCCACAATTATTTATTATTCTTTACAAACCTAGGAAGAGTATATGCTCAAAAAACATATTTAATTCCAGAGGGAACAAGAACATCTAAGGGTACACCACTTGTAAATGTTTTTGAATTTAAAGAAGGAGAAAAGCTTGCGACACTTGCGACAGTATCAAGCTTAGATGACGAATCATTAAATTTATGCTTCGTTACTAAAAATGGTATTGTTAAGAGAACAAAACTTTCTGATTTCAAAAATATAAGAACATCAGGTATTATAGCTATTAACCTAGATGAAAATGATGAATTATTTAAAGTCTTTGTTACAGATGGAAATAAGAGTATCATTTTAGGTGCATCTAATGGTAAAGCAATTAAATTTGCTGAATCTAATGTTAGATGTATCGGTAGAAGCGGTGCCGGTGTTAGAGGTATGCTATTAAATGATGATGAAAAGATTATTGGTGCTTCTGCAGTAGATAGTGATGAAACACAAATTTTAGCAGTAACATCACATGGATACGGAAAGAGAAGCTTTGCTGCAGAATATCGTTTACAACAACGTGGTGGATCTGGTGTTAAAACTGTTAATGTAACAGAAAAGAATGGTAATTTAGTAATGCTTGCTACTGTTACAGATGAAAATGATTTAATTATCACAACAAATAAGGGAACAGTTATTCGTATGCATGCATCTGATATTTCAATTTCAGGTAGAAATACACAAGGTGTAATTCTAGTTAAGATTAGAGATAATGAATATATTGCTAATATTGCTGTTGTTGATAAAGAAGACGAAGTAGAAGAAAACAATGAAGAAACTACTACAGAGGGAGAAACAGAAGTAAATAAAGAATCTGAAGCAAAAGTGGAGGAATAATTTATGAAAAAAATATATAGTTTCCTTACTATAGGTTTGTTATCATCTATCTTGTTTCTTACATCTTGTGGTAAAGGAAATGATGATTTAAGAAAAATGGATACATTTGATGTTGTAATGAGTGTATTCTTTGTAATTTTATTAGCATTTATTGTTGGTTTAATAATATATTTCATTATTAGACATTTTAGAAATAGATAATATTTAGGCAGCCATTTGGTAAATGGCTGTTTTTATTCAAAAGGAGGTGATTCTAGTGGATAAAATAGGTGTTAGAGATTTAGCATATTTTATACACCAAAGTGGTGATTTAACAACTGAATTCTTTTCTAATCATGATATGCTGCTAGGATCACGTGCTCATGATTATTTACAATCTCAATATGGTCCTAATGATAAAGCTGAATATTATATAAAAAGAGAAATATCATATTTAGGAAAAACATATATATTAGATGGATATATAGATGGAATATTAAATGAGGATGAAAAAATAATAATAGAAGAAATAAAATCTACAACTAAAGAATTAGATGAAATAACTATTGATTATCATAAAGAACATTTAGCTCAAGCTAAAATATATGCATATTTATATGCTTTAGAAAATAATATGGATGTAATAAATATTAGATTAACATATATTAGTGTTGTAGATTATGATCTAAAATCATTTGATATGATAGCTAAATTTGATGATCTTGAGGATTTTACATTAGATACATTAGAACAATATATATCATGGCTTAATATGCTAAAAACCAGCCAAAATGATAAAATTGAAACATTAGAAACTATAAAATTTCCATTTGATTCAGAAAGACCTGGCCAAAGAAAGCTAATGAAGGCAACATATAAAGCCTTAACAGATGATGAAATATTATATTGTATTGCCCCAACAGGTATCGGTAAAACAATGGCTACAATGTTTTCAGCCTTGAAAACATTAAAGGATAATGATAAATTATTTTATTTAACTGCTAAAGGAAGTGGTAAAAACGCTCCTTTAGATGCAATAAAAATATTATCAAATAAGGGTTTAAAAATTAAAGCTATTGATATAACTGCTAAAAAGAAAATATGTAATGCTAAAATGGGACATTGTAATCCTGATGAATGTCCTTTTACTAAAGGATATTTTGAAAAGCTAAATCAGGCAACTAGAGAAATATTTGATAAATATGACATTTTTAGTGAGGATGTAATATTAGAAATAACTAATAAATATCAAATGTGTGCATTTGAATTTAGCTTATATTTATCATATTTTTGTGATATTGTAATTGCTGATTATAATTACGCATTTGATCCTTCAGCAAGATTAATTAGATATTTTGAGGATGATTCATATAAGCCTAAGGTATTAGTAGATGAAGCACATAATTTAGTTGATAGAAGTAAGGATATGTATTCAGCTATAATTAATGAAATAGATATTAGAACCTTAAGAGCTAAATTAAATGGATATAAGCCATCTATTCGAAATGATTGTAATAAAGCATTAGAAATTCTTGATTCATATAGAGAATATTTAACAGATAAAACAACTATTATAGAAACATCAATGAATCATGATTTAAATGTTATATTAAGAAATATATTTCAAAAATGTGATCAAATATTTGAAGAAAATAAAAAAATAAAGGATAAGGATTTAGCATTAGAATCATATTTTAAAATAATGGATTTCTTAAATATATCAGAAATATATTCAGAAACCCATAGAATGATAATTAAATTAACTGATGATAAAATATCAATTAATTATTTTTGTTTAGACGCGTCTAAATTCATATTAGAAACAATTAAACAATCAATTCATGGAATAGTATTCTTTTCAGCTACATTATATCCAATTGATTATCATGCTAATCTAATAACTAGCGGAGAAGGTAAATATTTAGAATTAGAATCTCCATTTGATTCTAATAATCTAGATATAATTATTAATAACAAAATATCAACAAAATATAAGAATAGAATAGATTCTATTGATTCAATTATAGAAACAATTGAAATATTAACTGAATCAAAGGAAGGAAATTATATTATATTTTTCCCATCATATGCTTATATGAATATGGTTATTGATCAAATAATAGAACCAAGTTATGAAATGATAATCCAAAAAAATAATCTATCAGAACAAGAAAAAAACGATATAATAACAAAATTCAAAACATCAACTAACACAAAGGTTGGATTCTTTGTTATGGGTGGTGTATTTAGTGAAGGTATAGATTATATAGGCGATGCCCTAAGTGGTGTAATAATAGTAGGTGTAGGGCTTCCATTAATATGTGATGAAAATAATTTATTAAAGGATTATTATGAATTAACATATCAAAATGGATTTAATTATGCATACACATACCCTGGGTTTAATAAGGTAATTCAAGCAGTAGGAAGAGTTATAAGAGATTATAGTGATAGAGGCGTTGCCATATTAATGGATGAAAGATTTAATTATTCTGAATATCAATTATTAATGCCTCATCATTGGCAAAATAGAAAAAATATATCAAATATGTATCAATTGAAAAAAGAATTAAAAGAATTTAACAAATAATTGATATGTGCTATAATAAACGAAAGAAAAGAGGGAAAAAAATGAAAAAAAGAATATTATCAATTTGTGGTGTTGCTTTAGTAGGTATTACTCTAGCATCATGTGGAAAAGGCGGAATAACTTATTCTGAAATTAAAGTAAATAATCCAAGCGAAAAAGGAAATGCAGTAGAATCTGTCGAAGTAACAACTAAAGGAGCTTATGGTAGAGATATTACATATTCTTTAAATAATAAAATGACACCTGAAGAGGTTATTGATGCTTTAAGTGGATCTTTTAATGCTTATTTACCAATAAAAGAGAGTGCATATAATTATTCATCTAAACAAATATCTAATTACACAGCTGAAAATGATTATGGTGTAGATTCAAATTATGGATATTATTTAAAAGGAAAAGAAACTGTAAATACTGAAATGTATTCTTCAAAAGAATATTATATAAAATCAGATTCTTTTAATGATCAAAAAATTTATAAAGCAGATGCTAATTATGTAAAAACAAATAATACTCGTGATAATGTTACTGAAAATACAATTATAAAATCAGATGCTAAAAAAGTAAATGTTTTTACTTCTAATGAATCAAATGATGTAACAGAAGATACTATGAAGTTTGCTAGTTCAACAGAAACAGAAACTGTTGTTAATTCTAAAGCTACTAGAGCTTCAGCAAATGGATCACAAAATTCAAAAGAATCTTATTATATTTCAGCATCAGAAAAATCAACTGATGATACTTATGGATATGATTATGTAGGATATGATTTAAAAAATGAAGAAACTGTATCATATCAAATTTCAAGTAATTATGGTTTTGAATCAAACATGCTATCTTCAGATTATTTTGATACACAAAGCTATCGCGTATCAAATTTTTATAATGATGAAATAAGTAATTTATATACATTTAGCTATGAATTAACTGATAAATATATAATTTTAAAGAGTGATTTCAATTTTACTGATGAGGTATATAATGCTGCATTTACTAAATCTTTAACAGGTTCTAATCTAGCAACTGAATTAAAGACATTAATGGAAACTGATTATAAAGGCTCTAAATCATCATATGAGATTTGGTTAGCTTATACTGAAAAGAGTATAGGATATGCATATTATAAGGCTGATACATTAACAAATTATAATATAAGCAAAGTTTATGAAAAGAGTGACTTCCTAGAATTTGAATTTGAAGAAAATAATTATACAGATTTAATTGGTAAAACATACAATAAAAAAGGTAAGGTTTCTGAAACAACAATTGTAAGTACATTAACAGACGGATATGAAAATAAAATAAATGATTTATTCTCATATTGTGAAAAGAATAACGATTATAAAGATATTAAATTTAAAGCTAAAAAGTTCACATTAGTTTAATAAAAAAATTTAAAAAGCCTAAACTAATTAAAATAGACCCTATAAAGTAGACACTTATAAAAAAAGGTGGATTCTACTTTGTAGGGTCTTTTTGTCGTTGTATAATAAAACTAATAGAAACGAGATGATGATATGGGCAAAAATTATT
>Ga0247611_10000324_pt1 | contig 98129 bp, 68 predicted proteins | sample 177DNAGHGhighgp2_FD_192422 | JGI IMG/M metagenome (GOLD analysis project Ga0247611, IMG submission 192422) | Sheep rumen microbial communities from Palmerston North, Manawatu-Wanganui, New Zealand - 1770 DNA GHGhigh gp2 | ecosystem: Host-associated > Mammals > Digestive system > Stomach > Rumen...
GCCTCCGTAAGCTTGAAGCAGATGTTATCATCCTTGTCTGCACTCAGACCTTCTGCGGCAGGAGCGGTCAAGTTACTGTAACCTCTTGCCTTACCTTCTGCCCATGTGCCGTCCAATGTCAGCTTCAATACATAGTCACCTGCTGCAAGATTCAGCTCAAGCGTGTCTGCCTCAGACTTGATAGCATTCGGCTGCCATGCTTTCATCTTATCTACACCTGCTGCTACTACCAAGGCCGTATCACCCGTTACATAGTACTTAGCAGGTACTTCAGGGACATAGACCGTCCATTGACCCTTTGCCCAATCGGTGATCGTATAGGTCAGACCTGCATAGTCGATCGTGTCACCGGCCATCTTGTTCCATACGTTCGTCGCTTCGTTCTCCCATGTAGGAGCTGCTACTTGATCGTTGAAACGTACAAATACGATGCTGTCAGCGGCTGCATTGATCTCTGCCTTCAGGGTATCCTTACCTGCAAAGAATGCTGTCCATTGACCTTCGAGCTCTGCACCCCAGATCCATGCGGCAATTTGAGCCTTGTCAGTTGCCCATACACCAGGAACGAGGTTCAACTCTTTCTTAACTACCGGCTTAACGTAGAACTTACCTTCCAACTTGAAGGTCTCTTTCTCTTTGGCTACAAAGTAGATAACTTTTACAATGCCTGCCTCCGTAAGCTTGAAGCAGATGTTATCATCCTTGTCTGCACTCAGACCTTCTGCGGCAGGAGCGGTCAAGTTACTGTAACCTCTTGCCTTACCTTCTGCCCATGTGCCGTCCAATGTCAGCTTCAGGACATAGTCACCTGCTGCAAGATTCAGCTCAAGCGTGTCTGCCTCAGACTTGATAGCATTCGGCTGCCATGCTTTCATCTTATCTACGCCTGCTGCTACTACCAATGCGGTGTCACCCGTTACATAGTACTTAGCAGGTACTTCAGGAGCAGGGATATCAGCTTTTGCATACCAAGTACCTTTGTATTTGCCATTCTCCGTTTCACCCGGAACGAAGTACGGTTTGTCAGCGTCCCATTTCAGGTCAACGGTTTGTTTGTCTCCGTTATTGAAGATCACATTGACATAAGTAACAGGGAAGCTATATGCATAAACATCCTTACCATGTATCTGCTCAGTCTCTTTCTTTGCAGCCTGACCCGGCCAGTCTTTGTAAGCATTGCCACTTTCAGGCCAAACGAAGGTGTTTACTTTTGCCCAATCAAGACTGTTGAAGAAATAAACGGTCATTTGGTCAACCAGATCATCTTCTGCCCACCAGTTATTACCGGCATAACCGTCACCGTCATCATAATAGTACGGAATGGTCGTATTCCACGCATAGTTACCTGTGCTTCTCTCACCATCTTTGGATACAAAACCAATCATGTTGTACTTCTCCGGGAAAGTGTAAGAATAGACATCTTTGCCCTTCAGTTTCTTGTCGGTTTTAACCATTTCCTCACCGGGATAGTCTTTGTAGTAGCCACCTTTGTCATAGACATACGCCATAACGCCGTCCCAGTCGTCCGGCTTCACGAAATAGAGGGTGACTTCTTGCTCTGAACCCACATTGAGGAACATGTCTTCCGTCTGGTTGTTGCTCCCCTCGTACTGCGCACGAACGATGATTCCCAACTTGCCGATTTTTGCCAAATCAGCTTCGGCTACATCAAAGAAATCCTTGATGTTCATGTCAATGGTGTACACACCCTTGGAGACAAAAGTCATTTTCAGTTTAGCGTCCAAGGCTGCATAGTCTGCATCGCCATTACAACTTGCCCAGTCTGTACCATAGCTCTTAGAAAAGGTCTGTCCTTCAGCAGCTACCAGCCAAGCGTGTACAAAACACTTCGGTTCCCAGTTTGCAAAATTGGTACCTGTACCATCATAAGTCAATGTTACTGTCTCCGTCGGGCCGAACGAAGCCTTGGAAGGAGTAATTTTTCCTCCTTCTAACGCAAACGTCACCGACGTAGCGGTAAACAGTACCATCATCAAAGAAAAGAATTTCTTCATGATAATTTGATTTTAGTTAAACAATTAGTTAATTTATATGTATATATATATATATATATTATATACAAAATCGGCCACAAAGTTACTACATTTTTTAGACATATGCAAATTTATTTTTATTTTTTTTCGTTTTTTGCGTTGTTTTTTATTTTTTTTGCGCATCTTCAACGGGTCGATCACGTATCAATTACGTATCAATCACGTATCAATTACGTATCCCACCCCACCTTATATATACTATGTATATATCCCGTGATTTTGAATTTTACAAAAAAAGAGGGGCACCGAAGTGTCCCTCTGATGAATCAGCCAATTTTGGCTGATGTATAACGTCCGGATTAGCGGATACGTACGCCGGTCATGTTGTAGGTCTTGTTGCCCTTCTCAATGATGAGGTTACCGTTAACGAGACGCTTGATAGCCTTAACAGCTGCGTCAACGTTCTCAATAGCCGTTCCGCCAGCCGGAACGTACATGGTTACGTTGTACTGCTTGTTGTTGTAGCAGAGCAGTGTAGCCGTGATGTTGTAGTCACCGCCGTTGCCCGGAGTAACGGTAATAGCAGCCGTGTATATATTCACCTGCTCTTCACCCTCAAAGATAGCGGAGCCGATATTACTATAGTCGAGGTCGGTCTCGCTGAAGTTACCTTCGAAGGTCTCAGTCCAGATAGCGATTTGAACATAGATGTCGTTTGCGTCCGTACCATAAACACCATACAGGCCGTCATCAGCATAATAATCGATCAGCTCAGCGTTCTGAATGTTTACGTTAACTATCTCGGTCGGTTTCGGAACGATGAATTGCAAGTTTAAGATGTAGTTGTTACCATCATTACCAACGAGTGTACCAGCTACCGTTACGTTGCCGGTCTGAGCATCGATAGAAAGGGTAACCGAACCATCTACGAAGGAAACATAGTTGGTATCGTTACCATTGATAACACCTACGTAGGTATAGTCTGCATCGAGGTCACTAATAGTATAAGTACCTTCCGCCTGAGTCGTTTCGACATTAGAAATAGAAACGTCAAATTTCTCGTTCGAGCCATAGATTTGCCACCAGCCTTCATCAGCTACGTAATCGCTGTATATCAAGCCTTCAGACATATTCACATTGATATCCTGAGCGGGAGCAACGGGAGCGGGTTTGATGTCCACGATATAGCAACCGGTATTGAGTTCGTAAGTCGAATTGAACAATTTGTATTTACCAAAAGCAACAATAGTGTCACCCAACCTAATCTCATTGCCGTTAGCGTCCGCCAATTTAGTCAAATCAGCCCAAGCGGTGCTTGTTGCATCGTAAGCAGGGATGGTAGAAGTAAATTTAGCACTTTCGAAGGAATAGCAGTTGTAGAACTCGAACTCACCTTCAGCATCGGTAGCATCTTTTACATAAATGCAAGCAGAACCATAATTAGCAAAGTTCTTACCTTTGATTTGCATCTTGGTAACAACGCCACGAACCATAATCTCTGTGTCGTCAGTTAGACCAGCAGCGATAGCCTCAGCTACTTCGTATTGATGAACGATTGGAGCTTCTTTCTTAACAACGTTGAAGAAACCTTCGTACCAGCCTTCTACGTTACCAGCGGGGTTGAAGGTGATCTTGTAGTCACCAGCTTCGGTGATAACATAGTTGTTATCCATACCCTCCGGGAACCAAGTAACGGTCTCACCATCGTAACCGATAACTTTGAACTGGTCGTTCGCAGCGAAAGTGAACTCGCCCTCGTACTCACCGTTGTTGCTCGGGGTGAGCCTGTAAGCCTCATCAGGGCCCCAGACTCCCATCGAACCTGCTACGTAGTAATTCATAGTCGGAGTCGGAGGAACGTCGCCGCTTTCGTAAGTAATAGTAATTTTGTTCAATTGCAGCTGAGTTGTTGCACCGGTAGTTGTGTTTTGAATAGAGAAAGATGTTGCGTTGATAGCATACGCACCACCTGCTTCTGTGACAGCGGTTTCACCTGCTTTCACAACGAAAGTTGCATTCTGCTTAATGTCCAATACGATAGAGGTAATCGTACCACTTGCGATACTCACAGTAATAGTGTTTCCATTACCTGTGCTTCTGTCGGCATAAAGACGAATGTCATTGGCTTTGTTGAGACCCGGGAGATTTTGATTAGCTCCTTTGTCTGCCAAAACAGTAAAGAGATCTGCATCCAAGCCAACAGTAGCAGCATTGTTGGCACCATCGCCAACCATGTTGGCAGTAACGCCACCTGTGTACTGCATAATTGCTTCAGAGGCCATCATGCTACCTGCGAAAAGCACGGCAGCGATCAAAGAGAATAGTTTTCTCATAATGATTGATTGATTTAGTTAAACAATAAAGTTAGTTTGTTGTTATGGAGTGATCGCCCAAGATTGGTCGATACATTTTTTCAAATTCGGGTGCAAAGTTACAAAGAATTTTTGATATGTGCAAATAAAATATTCAAAAACATTTATTTTTTATCGCCCATGTATGGTCGATGCTATAGAGTCGATGCTCATTTTTTATGCGCGACGACCATCAATTGAACGGAATTGAAGATGTTTTGCCAAATGATGTATGCCGCAGCTCCAAGAGAGGACATCGGATCCAAGAACGTATTCGCCATCCAGACACCCAGCGACGTGTTCTTCTGTCCGAAAGCCTGACCGGCTGTGATGGACGAGACACCCGCCATCGTCTTCGGTGCTGCAGCAGGGTTTATGAGCACATCCTGATAGTCCTTTCCCTTACTCGGCGCCGGAAGATAGTAACCGATCAACTTACCAAGACCGAACTGCAACAGACAGATAAAGAACGAACATACTAATAAAATTAGTATATTTGTCATTTGTGATTGGAAATTTGTTATGGTTGTTTCGGTAACGACGGAGATCAACACAATAATCGAACAAACCCACAAATAGAACGGAGCAACGGCTATCTTAACCGGCAATACAAACTCTTTTTTCGTTCGCCATTTATAAATAAGCCGCAGACACCATGCTGCCACAAAAGGACCCAACAACAGAGGTGCCACACGTGACAAGATAAGCAGGAAGGCCGGCCAGAAAGACATATCCGCTGTAGGATAGATCAACGGGAAGGTTGCCGGCACAATGATCGCTGTCGCGAAATTAGAAAGCAAAGTAAATGTCGTAAGATTCTGAATCGAGCCTCCCATCTTTCCGGCAATGATCGGTGCAGCGGTAGCCGTAGGCATAATGAAACACATCAGCAGACCTTGCGCAAGGATAGGATCACCGGAGATACGCAGCGCAAGCATATAGGCAGCAAAACTAAAGATGAGTTGAACGGACAACACTACCCAATGCCATTTATGCAAACGAAGATCCAAGGGGTTGACCTTACAAAAAGTGAAAAAGAGCATAAAAAAGATCAACCACGGCAATATCGGCGCAAGGGGAAGGAGATATTTATAGCCGAGGGCTCCGATAACCATCGAAAGCCATAAAGCATTGGAATCAAAGAATTTTCTCATATTTCTCTACTATTTCATCCATAATGGCGAAGACTTCCTCTACCGTCTCTGCCCGCAATAACGCTATCCTTGTTTGCTTGAAATCAAACAATCCCTTGAACACCGGAGATGCCGCAAAATGTCTTCTCGAATGCACGATACCCTTCCGCTCGTCATTACCACACCAGGCGATGGAGGAAAGGACGTGCTCTTTGAGGACGGCGACTTTGTCCGCCATCGTTCGGGGGATGAGAACCGATTCAATCCGATTCAATCCCATATTATCCGAATTCATCGGATTATTCAGAGCGGCTTTCATCTCCGCAAAGAGCCACGGGGCACCAAAGGTGGCACGTCCGATCATGATCGCATCGACTCCGTATTTATCAAAACATTCCTTCGCGCGTTCAGGGGTACACACGTCCCCGTTCCCGATAATAGGAATATGCATACGCGGGTTATTCTTCACTTCCCCGATAAGGGTCCAATCGGCTTCGCCTCGATACATCTGACTGCGCGTTCTGCCATGAATCGCCAACTCCTGTATTCCGCAGTCCTGTAAGCGTTCCGCCAAATCGACAATAAAAGGCGTTCCGTCTTCCAGATACAGACTCGGTTCATCCCATCCCAGACGCGTCTTACAGGTAACGGGTGTCTTCACTGCGTTCACTACCGCCTTTGTGATCTCCAACATCTTGGGGACGTCTCGAAGAAGACCGGCACCGGCTCCTTTGCCGGCTACTTTTTTTACCGGGCAACCGAAATTTATATCGATGAAATCGGGCTTTGCTGTCTCTACGATACGGGCCGCGTCCGCCATCGATTCCGGGTCACGACCATAGATCTGGATGGCTACGGGACGCTCGGCATCGTTGATCGTAAGTTTGCGTGTCGTAGAGGCGATATCCCTCACCAATGCATCGGCGTTCACAAATTCCGTATATACTCTATCCGCTCCGTAACGCTTACATAACGCCCTAAACGCAGGGTCCGTTACGTCTTCCATCGGTGCTAAATATAATTGGTGATTGGTCATTGGTCATTGGTGATTGGTCATTTATTCAGCGCCGGGTACGAGATACGATGATGGTTCATGGCAGTCAGACGATTCACAAAGACCCGACGGATATCTTCCACATCCTTGAAAGAGAGCGGTGTCTCGGAGAACTGACCATCTGCTATCTGACTATCTATCATCAGGTTGACCGCCTTCGCGATAGAAGCCTCCGAATAGTCATTCAGGCTGCGGGAACGGGCTTCTACGGCGTCCGCCATCATGAGAATCGCCCCCTCTTTGGTCGTCGGTTTGGCACCCGGATAACGGAACAAGGACTCATCGATTTTCTCATTCGGGTGCGCGTTACAATAGGTATTATAGAAATAGCGCACAAGCGACGTGCCGTGGTGGGTCGTGATAAAGTTGATGATTGCCTCCGGCAGATGGTTACGCCGCGCTATCTTCTCGCCTTCGGTGACATGCGCGATGACCACTTGAGCGGCATCACGGGGATCCATTTGCAAGAGCGGGTTCTCTGCGCCCTGTTGGTTCTCTACATAGTAGAGCGGGTCGGCTATCTTACCGATATCGTGATAGAGGGCTCCTGTTCGAACCAACAAGGCGTTCGCTCCGATAGTCTTCGCCGCTTCGGTAGCCAGATTAGACACCTGCATCGAGTGTTGGAAGGTGCCCGGTGCACGTTCGGCAAGAGTATGAAGTAACTCCGAGTTGATATCCGTCAATTCAACCAGCGTGATAGATGAGATGAAATGGAAGATCTTCTCAAACAGATAAATCAGTCCGTAACAACCGACGGTAAGGATGGCGCTGATGAAGAAGTATAGATAGTTCCAGGGGTCGATGGACGAGATATCGCCGGTATGCGCGAAGGTGATAGCCGTATAAGCGATTGTCTGCGCAAAGAGGATCCAACCGGCCGTCTGTACCAGTTGGGCACGGCGTGTCATATCCGAGAGAGAGGACACGGCAACCATTCCCGCAACGATCTGGATGAAGAAAAACTCCACCGGAGCGGGTACGATGACAGAGGTGATCAAGATGGTGGTAAAATGCAGAAAGAGCGCAGTACGGGAATCCAAGAAGACGCGTGTCAAGATCGGTACCCAGACAAAAGGAATGAGATAGACCGAGAGGTTAAACCGCAACGCCATACATGCCAACGCGATAACGATAAGCATCTGCAGGCAGAAGAAAAGGACAGTCGAAGTCTTGCGGACATATGCCTGCCGGAAGACATAAAGATACACCACAAAAAGGCAAAGGAAAAGCAGCACAAGGAGTGACTCACCGATGGTGGTAAGCGTTCGTTGCCGGTTTCCGACCGTCTCATCTTCATAGGCACGGGAGAGCGACTGAAGGATCTGGAAAGTGCGTTCCGTAACCAGTTCGCCTTTCTCAATAATCTTCTCATCTTTCTGTATCATACCCTGCGAAGGCGAAAGGGTTGCCAGCAGTTTATCGCGCATGGAGGTAGTGAGCGCAGTGTCCCGCACAAGGTTCTGGGCGCACTCGTAACCGAAATGTTCGTACGCCGATTTGGGCGTATAGATATCAGAGAGGATGTAGTTCTTCGCCACTTTATTCTGCATCACGGCAATGCGGGTATAGTTCTCCGTCTTAAGCCATTCCATCTCTTGCAAGGAGATAACCATCACCTGGCGTTGCGCGCCACGGATATATTTGTAACTGGGAGCGAACGTGGAGAGCAGTTGTTGCTGCTCTTTTGCCAACTGGTCCTCCGTCTTAAAGATCGGGAAGTCGAAATCCGCCGTAAGGGTGTTATACCCCCAAGGTTTTCCTACTTCATAATGATAGCGGAAAGAGTTGTTGTAACGCGGAAACATCAAGACGATGATTGCCGCAAGAATTGCAAAAATGCTCAGGCGAAAAATGGTCTGCGCCATTTTCGAGTTGAAAGATTTCATTTATCTTTTCGTTTTAAAAAATTCTTGTATCAATGCACGGCATTCGGTTTCCAAAACCCCAGCCGTGACGGTTGCTTTAGGATGAAAGACACGCGGTGCGTAAGTTTGATAACCTCGCTTGGGATCCGGTGCGCCATAAACGATCCGGCTTATCTGCGCCCAACCGATAGCGCCGGCACACATCGGACAAGGTTCGACGGTGACATACAGCGTTGCGTCCGGCAGATATTTGCCGCCAAGTGTTTGGGTAGCGGCGGTTATGGCTTGCATCTCCGCGTGGGCTGTGACGTCCGCAAGGGTCTCTGTGAGGTTATGTCCCCGACCGATAATCTGGTTCTGACTAACGATGACACAACCGATAGGAATCTCATCTGCCTCCAGCGCTTTCTCGGCTTCCAGGAGGGCGAGGCGCATGTATTTTTCGTCTTCGGAATTCATCCGATTAAATCCGAATTTATCCGATTTTATCCGACAGAAATTGCCGATTTCATCGGGGTTTTCTTCGAAATGATTACCGATGACAACGATGTCTGCACCGGCATTATACGCGGCATTCATCGCTTCGGGTGTACGGATCCCTCCGCCTACGATCAGCGTGAGGGATGTATGGGCACGCACCGCCTTAATTATCTCCGATGAAATCGGGGTTTTTGCCCCACTTCCCGCCTCCAGATAGATTGCCTGTTTCCCCATCAGTTCTGCCGCAATACAGGTATCGATTATTGTTGGGAGGTTGGATGGTTGGATGGGTTTGGTTCCTGTTACGCGCATTGTGGAGGTCTCCACCCCTCCGTCAATCAATATATATGCCGTTGAAATCGAAGGAATCTGCGATTCTTGGATCGCCCGTGCGGACTTGATCTGCTGCCCTACCAAATATTCCGGATTATCGCCGGACAAGAGGGACAAGAAAAGTATTCCATCCGCTTCCGGAGTGAACTGCTCGGCATTGCCGGGGAAGAGAATTACAGGGATTTGACATTTGACATTTGACATTTGACATTTAAGATTTCTAACGAAATCTGTCGTATCCCCACCGGTGGAACCGCCTACAAAAATATAGTCAGGATGAGCGGACTCCGTAAAACGGAGCGCCTCCAGATTTGCTTTCTCCGGATCCAACAAAAGGGCGAGTTTTTTATCGCCCAAGCTTGGTCGATGCAATATGTCAGAGGTTATTTTTTCCATTCAAAAGATTCGACCATGCGGATAACGTCGGTGCGGAGGTAGTTATATACCGGTGCCAAGGAGTCGGCATTAGGCGGACAATTACAATAGACGGAAGCACGGAAGAAATGGCGGGTTGAGTCGGTTACAAAGAACTGACAGGACGAGGCGGTGTTTCCTTCGAGATCGAAGAGCACACCATGCACATTCGCTTCGGGATGGCTATATTCCCGTTCCGGAATGGACGTAGCAAACGACGCATTCCGATAGACAAAATCAAGGGCATCGTTGGTCAGATCGCGTAAGTTCTTACGAACGGGTTTGTACGAACAATGGATTGTAGCGTTCAGCGACGGATAGTAAATGTTTATCCAATAGGGTTCCGCCTTTTGCGGTCTGACCACGGCGTTTGCGGACAAATCAAAGGTATAAGGATACGCCGGATACTGCTGCTCGAACGGTACATAGGCCGTATCGGGCACCGTGATCCGATAGTACCCGTAAGGCTTGGGTATGGACACTTTATTACATGCCATACACATTATTCCCACTATGCCGATAAATACGATTTTGCGCATTTTACTCCAAATTACGGTGCAAAGATACAACTTTTAGTTGAAAATTGAAAGTTGAAAGTTGAAAGAAGTGCATTTTTAGGGCAAAAATGCTATTTTTTTGTAAAAAAGTTCGCGCGCACTTGTGTATATGTAAAAAAAGTTGTATATTTGCACGCTTTTTGGATAAATGTGTATGTTAGAGAACAAAAATAACTATTGTGTGATCATGGCGGGCGGTGTCGGAAGTCGATTCTGGCCGTTCAGTAGGGAGAGCAAACCGAAGCAGTTTTTGGACTTCTTCGGTACGGGTAGAAGTTTGCTGCAGATGACGGTCGATCGGTTCCGACCGATTATTCCGATAGAGAACATGGTGATCGTGACGAACGTAGCCTACAGGGATATGATTCTGGAGCAGATACCGGACATGAAAGCCGAGCAGATTCTCTGCGAACCGGCAAGACGGAATACGGCGCCGTGCATTGCTTACGCGACGGCGTGGATAAAGTCAAGAGTCAAGAGTCAAGAGTCAAGAGTCAAGACTAATATTGTGGTTGCTGCGAGTGATCATTTGATCTTGGAGGAAGAGAAATTCCGGCAAGTTATTTTGAAGGCATTTGAGTTTGTGGGTAAGCACGAGGCGATTTGTACATTGGGAATGCAGCCGACAAGACCGGAGACGGGGTATGGATATATCCAATTTGTCGCGGACAAATCGGATGAGTTGAAAGTTGAAAGTTTAAAGTTGAAAGAAGACGGTATTTTCCCCGTTAAGCAGTTCAAAGAGAAGCCGAACTTGGAGACGGCAAAGAAGTATCAGGAGAGCGGAGATTATCTATGGAACAGCGGAATCTTCATCTGGAGTTTGGATACCATCTGCAAAGCAATAGAGACCTATTTGCCGGAAGTGGCAGCGATATTTGCGAAAAGTGAAGGCTTGATCGGAACCGATAAAGAGGCCGATTTCATCGGGGAATATTTTCCAAAATGCCCGAATATTTCCGTCGATTACGGTATCCTGGAGAAGGCGGATAATGTGTTCGTGATTCCGTCATCTTTCGGATGGTCCGACTTGGGCACCTGGGGCAGTCTGTATGAGTTGAGCGAGAAAGATGAGCAGGGGAATGTCAGTCTGCACAGCGAGACGCATTATTATGAGGCGCAAGGCAATATCGTTGTTCTGGAACCGGGAAAAGTTGCGATTGTACAAGGCGTGAACGATATGATCATCGTGGAGGAAAAAGGAGCCTTGTTAGTTTGCAAGAAAAGCGAAGAACAACGGATCAAGCAATTTGTCAATAAATTGACAATTGATAATTGACAATTGATAATTATTACTAATACTTAAACACATCATGAGTTATCTGAATTTTGACAAGACAGTGCTTGTTAATCTGGAGCGGTCGCTTCAGAAAGAGATGATTCGAACCAACCGGGCCGGTGTGTACAGTTCATCTACCATTGTGGATTGTAACACGCGTAAGTACCACGGTCAGTTGGTGATGCCTATTCCTACCTTGGGTGACGACAACTTCGTGTTGCTCAGTTCTCTGGACGAGACGGTGATCCAACACGGAGCGGAGTTCAACTTGGGTCTGCACGAGTACGGCGAGAATCATTTCAGTCCGAACGGACACAAGTATATTCGCGAGTTTGACTGCGAAGTAATCTCCCGCACGACCTATCGTGTCGGTGCGGTGATCTTGCAGAAAGAGCGGTTACTGGTTAGTTTTGAACCGCGTGTGCTGATTCGCTACACCCTGCTGGAGAGCGGTAGTCCGACAACGCTTCGTTTTCGTCCGTTCCTGGCATTCAGGAATGTGAACGAGTTGACACACGAGAACCCCCTGGCGAACCCCGACATGAATGACTGCGAGAACGGTCGTTTCAACCGCATGTATCCGGGTTTCCCGAGTCTGTATATGCAGTTCAGCAAGGCGGTTGAGTACCACCATGACCCGCAGTGGTATAAAGATATCACATACCGCAAAGAGCGCGAACGCGGTTATGCATTTCAAGAGGACTTGCTGGTTCCGGGTTATTTCGAGCTACCGATGAAGAAAGGTGAGAGTATCATCTTCGCCGCCGGTGTGACGGAATGCAAGACGAGTCAGTTGAAGACCGTTTGGAAGAAAGAGTTGGAGCGCCGTAACCGTCGGGACGATATGTTCAGTACGTTAAAGAACAGTGCGAGTCAGTTCTACAAACGCGAAGGAGACAAGTGCTATCTGTTAGCCGGTTTCCCGTGGTTCAAAGCGGACGCTCGAAGCACGTTCTTCTCCGTTGCCAGCTGTACGCTGGACATCAACCGTCCAGAATACTGGGATGCCATCATGAACAAGACCGCTATTGAAGAGGTATTACGGTTCATGAACGGCAGAGGAAATGAAAACAAGATGATAGGAATGGACGAACCGGATGTGTTACTTTGGTTCATTCGTGCTTGTCAGAAATACGCACATAAATACACGGTTCGTGAGGCAGCCGATCTATATGGTCAACTTTGCTTGGATATCATCTCCTGGTATCGCAAGCAGAACCATCCCCGCGCACGACTGCATCAGAACGGTCTGATCTGGGTAGATGGTACCCAACGTCCCGCTACCTGGATGAACGCCACGGAGAACGGTTGGCCTATCACACCGCGTACGGGCTATGTGATAGAAGTGAACGCCTTGTGGTATAACGCGATGCGGTTCACCGCAGAGATGCTTCGCGAGATGGGGAAAGAGACGAGTGCCGATCTCATGGAATATCAGGCAGAGATCACGAAAGATGCGTTCGTCAAGACTTTCTGGAACGGTCTTTACCTCAATGACTACGTTGTAGATAACTACGAAAACAAGGAGGTTCGTCCGAATATGATCTGGGCAGTAGGTCTGCCCTACAGTCCGCTGGACCGCAAACAACAGAAAGCGGTTGTCGATATCTGTACGAAGGAATTGCTGACGCCGAAAGGTCTTCGTTCCTTAAGTCCGAAGAGCGGTATGTACTATCCTATCTACAACAGCAATGCTGCCGATCGCGAACGTGCGCTGCATAACGGTATCGTTTGGCCGTCCACTATCACCGCTTATTCGCGTGCTTATATGAACGTGTACAAATACAGCGGTACCAGTTTCATGGAGCGCTTGTTGGTTGGTTTCGAAGCGGAGATGGACGAACTGACCATCGGTACGCTGAGCGAGTTCTACGACGGTTACCCACCCTATAAGGGTCGTGGCGGTATGAGTAGTGCGCCGAGTGTAGCAGCTGTCATCAGTCTGATGGATACGCTCAAGAAATACCAGGAAGTTGAAAGTTTAAAGTTGAAAGTTGAAAGTGAGGAGGTACAACAATGAAAGCGTTAATGTTCGGTTGGGAGTTTCCTCCCCACATCTTAGGCGGTTTAGGTACGGCCAGCTACGGTCTGACACGCGGAATGAGTGAACAGAAAGACTTGGAGATCACCTTCGTCATCCCCAAACCATGGGGCGATGAAGATCAGTCGTTCTTGAAGATCATCGGTGCCAATAGTATTCCTGTGGTATGGAAAGATGTCAACTACGACTATGTCAAGTCCCGCATGGAAGGTAGAATGAGTCCGGAAGAGTACTATCACTACCGTGACGGTATACGTTATGACTACCGCCGTATCGGTACGGACGACTTGGGTTGCATCGGTTTCTCCGGCCGTTATCCGGATAACCTGATTGAAGAGATCGGTAACTACGAAGCAGTAGCCAGTGTACTGGCGCACAGTCTGGACTTCGATATCATCCACAGTCATGACTGGTTGACATACCCGGCAGGTGTATTTGCCAAGAAGATCAGCGGTAAGCCGCTGGTTATCCACGTTCACGCGACTGATTTTGACCGTAGTCGCGGAAACGTAAACCCGACGGTATATGCCATCGAGAAACGCGGTATGGACGAAGCGGATCATATCATGTGCGTTAGTAACCTGACACGCCGGACGGTGATCGAGAAATACGGTCAAGACCCGCGTAAGGTAAGTACGGTGCATAATGCCGTAGAGCCTTTGGCTCATCCGGAAGAGTTTACCAAACCGGAACGGAAAGACAAACTCGTTACTTTCTTAGGTCGTATCACAATGCAAAAAGGTCCTGAGTTCTTCGTAGAAGCCGCAGCCCGAGTTCTGAGCAAAACCGACGGTGTTCGTTTTGTGATGGCAGGTAGCGGTGACAAGATGGCGGAGATGATTGACCTCGTCGCCAAACGCGGTATCGCCGATAAGTTCCACTTCCCCGGATTCATGCGAGGCAAGCAGGTTCAAGAGATGCTGGCGATGAGTGACGTCTATATCATGCCGTCCGTGAGTGAGCCGTTCGGTATCAGTCCGTTGGAGGCAATGCAGGTAGGTTGTCCGTCCATCATCAGTTATCAGTCCGGTTGTGCCGAGATTCTGCAGCACGCCATCAAGACCGACTACTGGGATATCGACGCGATGGCCGATGCAATCTATGCCATCGTCAAGTATCCGGCGATGTACAAGAGTCTGCATGAACTGGGTATGGCGGAAGTCAACAATATCAAGTGGTCCGACGCCGGACTCAAAGTGCGCGCAATTTACGACAAAGTCATAAATCACACCTTATAAAGTTTAAAGTTGAAAGTTTAAAGTTTAGAGAATTATGAAAAATATATGTTTATGCTTCCAGATGCATAGTCCGTATCGTCTGAAGCGTTATCGTTTCTTTGAAATCGGTCATGACCATTACTATTATGACGACATGGCCACGGAGGAACATGTAAACTGGTTGGTAGAGACCTCTTATCTGCCGTTGTGCCGTACGATCAAAGACATGATCAACCTGAGTAAGGGTAAATTCCACTGCGCCATCAGCATCAGCGGAACGATGATTGAGATGTTCGAGCAGTTCAACCCCGAGATGATCGATATCCTCAAGGAGTTGGCAGCCACAAAGGCGGTTGAGTTCCTGGCTACGCCGTACGCTTATTCGTTGGCTTCGGAGTATAACGAGACGGAGTTCAAGAAGCAGTTGAAATTCCAAGGCGAGTTACTGGAAACCATCTTGGGTGTCAAAGCGCAGACCGTTTGGAACACCGAGTTACTGTACACCGATGAGTTCGCCTATAACCTGAGCAAGATGGGTTACAAAGCTATCATGACGGAAGGTGCGAAACATGTGCTGAGTTGGAAGAGTCCGAACCGCGTGTTCCAGTCTGCGGCTTCGCCGAAGATGAAAGTGCTGCTTCGTAACACCGGTTTGAGTGACGAACTGAGCTTCCATTTCTCCGATCCCAACTGGGCGAACTTCCCGATGGACGCAGAGAAATATGCGAACATGCTGCAAGCACTGCCTGAAGGAGAGGACATCATCAATATTTGGGTAGGCGCAGAGACCTTCGGTATTCGCCAGAATGCCGGAACGGGTATCTTCGACTTCCTCAAAGCTTTGCCGTACTACGCATTGGAACGTGAGATGGGCTTCATGACTCCTGCGGAGGCGGTTAAGAAACTGCCTGCTGAGGATGTATTGTCCAGTCCGTATCCCTTGACTTGGAGCGGTGAGGCGAAGGATCTGAGTGTCTATACCGGCAATGACCTGCAACAAGAGGCATTGAATAAACTGTACGCCGTAGCGGAGCGTGTTCACCTGTGTCAGGACAAGGCACTGAAGACGAACTGGCTGCGTCTGCAAGATGTCAACTACCTCCATTACATGAACCATATCGATCAGGGCGAGACGCAGTATGAGTCGGCTTATGACGCGTTCATCAACTATATGAACGTGCTGTCTGACTTCCTGCAGACCGTAGAGGAGCAGTATCCGACCACGATCGAGAACGAGGAGTTGAATGAGCTTTTGAAGACCATCCGCAATCAGGAGGAAGAAATTCAGGCGCTCAACGAGAAATTGAAGAAAGCAAAAAAATAAATCTTCAATCTCAAATCTAAAATCACAAATAATCTTTTGTTAAAAAGATTGTCTATAGTATTAGTGCTGTTGGCAGCGACCCTTGTGGCCGCTGCCAAACCGCCGCGTACCAAGACGGTGGTGAAGACCTGGCAGATGCCGGGTTACAGTGCGGTAGCGGACACGATAGCGTTCAACGATACGGTGATGCTGAACTACCATGATGTAGATGTGCAGCATCAGTATTCGCTTAGTAGTGCGATGAACGGAAACGTGTTGGTTTCCCCTATCGAGAGCCGTATCATCAATGACCGCAAGCATACTATTGACGATCCTTTTGCGTGGAGTCTGACGCCTTACGTGGTGACGCCGCAGGAACAACGGTTTTTCAACACCACTACCCCCTTCTCCACCGTTGCCTACAAGAAAGGATTTATCACCGGACATGAAGAGAACGATATCGATTTTCTTTTTACCGGTAACCTCAACCGACGAATGAACGTTGGCGTGGAGATGGATTATCTGAGTTCGGTGGGTCACTACGCCAACACGGCCGGCAAACTGTTCCGGGGTAGTGTCTGGGCAAGTTATACGGGAGGACACTACAGCGTACACGGTGCATTCGGATGGAGTCAACTCCGTTCGTTTGACAACGGTGGTTTGCAAGACGTGTCGCAGCTGAACAGTAGTCTCAATGCCGAAGACCTGCCGGTACGGTTGAACGCCATGACCGCGTACCGATACCTGAGCGGGTACCTGCATAATCAGTACGCTATCACCATGGATCGGGAGTATCATGATTCGATTGAGGTGATAGAAGACGGTCATCGCGTGTTCCGAGATACGGTGAAAGTGGAATACATCCCGTTGATGACGTTCAGTCATATATTTGAGACCAATAACTCGAACAGACGTTATCTGGAGAAGACTGCCAACCAAGGATTCTACGACAATATCTACTGCGACAGTACCAAGACGAACGACACGACCGATGTGCTGACAATTCGGAACACGGTAGCGGTGACGTTCTGCGAGGCGTATAACACGAAGTTGAAGTTCGGTGCTACCGTATATGCAATGAATGAGTGCCAACGATTCCTGCGTGACAGTATTCCGTACGACAGTATCTACGATTATAAATGGACCAACAACACCTATGTAGGCGGAGCGATTCACAAACATAGCGGAGCGAATGTGCATTTCGGAGTAGAAGGACAAGTTTGCGTACTGGGCTATAAGATCGGTGAGTTCGATGTACACGGTAAGTTGGAGACGAAGTTCAAGGCGGGTAAGTACCCTTTGATTCTGGCAGCACGGGCTTACGCAAAGAGCGAGGTACCGAGTTGGTACTTGCAGCATTACCATGCAAACCATGTGCAGTGGGATAATAACTTCGGATTTACCTACCGGTTCTTAGGCGGAGCGACGGTGGCCTATCCGACCCAATGGATCAAACCGCGTGTGGACTTCAGTTTTGAGAACCAGACGAATCCGATCTACGTATCGGCTTCGGACTGGAAACCCTATCAGTATAAAGGGAGCGTGCAGATACTTACCGGTAATGTAGGACTGGACCTGACCACTCCTTGGATCAATTTGGAGAACTGCGCTGTGATCCAGCACAGTACGAATGACAGCGTGTTACCGGTTCCGCTGGTGATCTTACAGCATCGCTTGTATTACCACGGCACATGGTTCCGGGCATTAGATGCCCAGATCGGTGTGGATCTGCGCTATTTCACACGTTATCACGCACCGGTATTATGTCCGGCAACGGGTATGTTTGCTACCCAACAACAGACAGAGATTGGTAACTATCCGTGGATTAACGTATATGCCAATTTCTATGTGCGGTCGATCCGGTTACGGTTCTTCGCACATTACCAACACCTAAACCATTTGTTTATGGGCAAGAGTACAGACTATCTGACTATGCCGGGCTATCCGACGAACAGGGATGTGTTCCGGGCCGGTTTGGCATGGCATTTCTATAATTAAAGTTGAGAGTTGAAAGTTGAAAGTTGAGAGATATATGGTTATAACACAAAATTTAAATGCGATATTGGAGTACGCGCAAGGCGAAGCGGAACGACTGATGAGTAAGCGGGTAGAACCGGCTCACTTGTTGTTGGCGATCCTTCGTCTGGGTAAAGGTTCGGCGTACGAAGTACTGCAGAAGACATCGCTGAAAGCGGAAGAGGCGAAAGCCTATCTGGAGAAAGAGATGCAGGGAACGGATCAGATGGTTGAACCCGTGACGCGCAGTCCGCAAACGGACCGTATCTTACGTATCGCAGAAGGTATCAGCAGAGAGTATCAAGCGGAGGCGGTAGGTTCAATCCATGTGCTGTTAGCGATTATGCGGGAGCGCATCAACACAACAGCCGCATACTTGGAGCGCGAATGGGAGATCAGTTTCGGTTTGCTGGTGGACTTATACGGTTTACCGCATTTTGAACAGATAGAAGCATCGCAAACCAATGCGGAGCAACCAAATGACGTGAACGAGAGCAACTGGCAACCTCAACGCGGCGCACAGAAGAGCGGTAAGAAAAGCAAGACGACCGCATTGGATAAGTACGGACGTGACTTGACCAAGCAGGCAGAGGAAGGAAGACTGGATCCGATGGTAGGACGCGAAGTGGAGATAGAGCGCGTCGTGCAGATCTTGAGTAGAAGAAAGAAGAACAACCCGATCCTGATCGGTGAACCCGGTGTGGGTAAGTCGGCTATCGTGGAAGGTCTGGCTCTGCGTATCGTGCATAACGAGGCAGGAGCCTTGACAGGCAAACGTATCATCAGTCTCGATATGGCCTCGATGGTTGCCGGTACTACGTACCGCGGTCAGTTCGAAGAGCGAATGAAACAGGTGCTTACCGAGTTACAGAACCATCCCGAAGTGATCCTTTTTGTAGATGAGATACATACCCTTATAGGCGCAGGTAATGCGTCGGGTTCGTTGGACGCTGCCAACATCCTCAAACCTGCATTGGCAAGAGGAGAGGTTCAGTGTATCGGTGCTACCACTACGGCAGAATACGCGAAGTCGATAGAGAAAGACGGGGCATTGGAACGTCGTTTCCAGAAAGTGCAGGTTCGACCGACAACCACGGAAGAGACCCTGGATATCCTGGAGCGCCTCAGTGCCCATTACGCGCAGTACCACCATGTGGTTTATCCGGATGAGGTACTGAAGGCCTGTGTAAACTTAAGCGAACGCTACTTGACCGACCGTGCTTTCCCGGACAAGGCGATCGATGTGATGGACGAGGTAGGAGCCCGCAGTCACGCCCGTCAACAAGCCATCGGTGATACCGATGCCGCTCCGTACATGATCACCCGGGACGATGTGGCAGGCGTAGTGAGTATGATGAGCTGCGTACCCGTGCAACGTGTGGCTACCGCAGAGAACGAGCGTTTACGTACGATGGGCGATGTGCTCAAGAAACGCATCATCGGTCAAGACAAAGCGGTAGATACCGTCGTACGGGCTATCCAACGAAGCCGGTTGGGATTACGGGATCCCAAACGACCGATCGGTACGTTCTTCTTCTTGGGTCAGACGGGTGTCGGTAAGACCTATCTGGCACAATGTCTGGCAGAAGAGCTCTTCGGCAGCAAGGATGCAATGATACGCTTCGATATGTCGGAGTTCATGGAGAAACATGCGGTGAGCCTGTTGGTTGGCGCACCTCCGGGATATGTAGCGCACGAAGACGGCGGTAAGTTGACCGAGGCAGTACGCAGAAAACCCTACTCCATTGTGCTATTCGATGAGATTGAGAAAGCGCACCCGGATATCTTCAATGTGTTGCTGCAGGTGTTGGATGAAGGTCGGTTGACCGACCGGCAGGGACATATCGTCGATTTCCGAAACACGATCATCGTGCTGACGAGTAACGTAGGTACACGCCAATTACAGGAGTTCGGCAGCGGTGTCGGGTTCAGCGCAAGCGAGATGGACCAGAAACAGGTAAACGCTACGTTGCTGAAAGCCTTGCAGAAACAATTCCCGCCAGAGTTCGTGAACCGAATTGACAATGTGGTGACCTTTGAACCGCTGAGCAAAGATACGATAGCACAGATCGTACGCATTGAGATCAGTCTGTTGCAGCAACGACTGAAAGCACAGGGTCACCACCTGAGTGTGTCCACGCAGGTGAACGAGCAGTTAGTGGATAAGAGTTTTGACAGAAAGAACGGAGCACGTCCGGTCAAACGGGCTGTACAGACCTATCTGGAAGACCCCTTGACGGACATCTTACTTCGCAAACCGAATCAGAAAAAAATAATCATTAAACAAATACAACAAGTATGACAGTAGAAATTACAGACGCTAACATCCAGGATGTGATTGCGTCAGGCAAACCGGTAGTCGTTGATTTCTGGGCAGCATGGTGTGGTCCCTGCAAGATGATGTTACCGATTTTGGAAGAACTCTCGAATGAGTATGAAGGTCGTGTAGTGGTTGGCAAACTGAACGTGGACGAGAATCCGGACACCTGTGAGCAGTACGGCATCATGAATATTCCGACGATGCTGTTCTTCAATAACGGTGAGTTGGTAAACCGTCACGTAGGAGCCTGCCGCAAGCAGGATTTGGCACAGCTTTTTGACAGTCTGTTGTAAAAAAACAGACAAAATGTCATAAAAATGCAATTTTATTTGCTTATTTCAAAAAAAAGCAGTAATTTTGCAGCCAATTTTTGCCTATAGGGTAGCTTATACCCTTCTAGGCGGAGGCCGCTCCTCCCGTTCCGTCGGGAGGACGCTTCGGGTCCGGTAGCTCAGTTGGATAGAGCAACAGCCTTCTAAGCTGTGGGTCTCGGGTTCGAATCCCGACCGGATCACAAAGATTGACGAATGGACGATTGACGAAAAAATCGTGCCCTTGTGGCTAAGAATGGACGATTGATTGTTCTATTGAATTTAATTGTACAATTGACTAAATCGTCAAATAAATCGTAAATCGTAAATCGTAAAATCGTAAATGACAAATTATGCGTCAATTAAAAATTACAAAATCAATCACCAATCGTGAGTCGGCAAGTCTCGACAAGTATCTGCAAGAGATCGGTCGGGAGGAGTTGATATCGGTGGAAGAAGAAGTAGAATTGGCCGGCCGTATCCGTAATGGAGACCGGGCCGCATTGGAGAAACTGACCAAAAGCAACCTACGTTTTGTAGTTTCTGTAGCCAAGCAGTATCAGAATCAAGGTCTGAGCCTTCCGGATTTGATTAACGAAGGTAACCTGGGACTGATCAAAGCTGCAGAGAAATTCGATGAGACTCGTGGTTTTAAGTTCATCTCCTATGCCGTTTGGTGGATTCGTCAATCTATTCTTCAGGCGCTGGCGGAGCAGAGTCGTATCGTACGTCTTCCGCTCAATCAGGTTGGCTCCATGAACAAGATCAACAAGGCTTTTCAGCGCTTCGAGCAAGAGAACGAGCGCAAGCCGAGTGCAGAAGAGTTAGCCGAGATGCTGGACATCCCCATCGACAAGATTGCGGAGACTCTGAAGATGTCCGGTCGTCACGTAAGTGTAGATGCTCCGTTCGTAGAGGGCGAAGACAACAGTCTGATTGATGTGATGGTGAATGAAGATTCGCCGAACGCAGACAGAGGACTGATGAACGAATCTTTATCTACGGAGATCAGTCGCGCTTTAGCAACGCTGACGCCGCGTGAAGCGGACATCTTACGTAAGTTCTTCGGTATCGGAATGCCGGAGAAGACCCTGGAAGAGATCGGCGATGAACTGCACCTTACGCGTGAGCGTGTACGTCAGATCAAAGAGAAAGCGATCCATAAGTTAGAGTCCGGCAATCGCAGCAAAATTCTGCAGACTTACTTAGGGTGATAACGAGTTAACGAATGAACGAGTTAATGAGTTAATGATAACGCCTCCTTGACGGGAGGCGTTTTTTATTAGTCAAATAACGTAGGTTGATCTTTGTCCATCTGTTTGAGGATGGCGCGCATAAGGGTCTCACGAATGAGGCGACTTCGATTCGCCACACCGTATCTATCACAGAAGCGATCCAGCATTCGCTGCTCACTTTCGTTGAGTAAGATAGATACCCTGAATTCGCGAGGTTGTTTTTTCATATCAGAAATATAAACAGAGTTTAATACCGGACGTCACCAGGTTTCTTCCCGTTTTGGATTCGAACGAGTCTTCTTCGATAACAGTGGTGGTCGTTATTTTCGCTTGTTGGAATTGCGCATAAGCAACCAACGCGAGTGCAGTTTTGGGATTGATTTGGCAACGGTATCCAAGGTCCATACCGGCGTATATACCTCCCAGATAATTCTTACTGAGCGCCACTCCGTAACCGGCAGAGAAACCGAAGACAGGTGCATGTTTCGTTTCCATAAACGGCATTCGGACCGCTACCTGAATGGGGAGGAAGTTATATTTCTCAGCGCCAAGGAACAAACCATGGTAACCAACTCCTCCTCCGACAAACACATGTTTATCGCCTATATGATGACTTCCGACGAGCAGATCGACACCTGCAGCTCCGCCTGTCGCTGTACCGGGATTCACTGCAGCTCCTCCGGAGAGTTCAAGAAGGATAGATGCCTTCTTCGAAGTAGTGATCTCTTCTACAGCGTTCCCCGGTTCTTGAGATGCCGAATCGCCCGCTTCCTCGTCTGACAGCACAACTTCTACATCGGCACGCGGATACTGGAAACGCGCTCCGGACTCCGCCTCCCGCACGATAACCACCTCTTCATTCTGGAAAACGATGGTTCCTTTTACGCGTGCGCCTGTACGAAGTACTATTGTTTCTGCGTGCGCGCAAAGGGCGCACAGGCAAAAAAAGACGAATATGTAGAGCGATTTTCTCATATCGGGTGCAAAATTACTACTTTTTTTTTAATTATGCAAATTTATGCAAAATATCTGAATGATTTTCTTAGAAATTCTTGAATTTCCTACGAAAACTCAAAATCAATTAGATTTCGATTTTCGTCCACTTTTACCACTTTTATTGTGACTGCGTCGCCCAAAGTATAGCGTTTTATGTCTCCGATCTTGGAAATATGAATCAGCCCTTCGCAGCGAGTCTCGTCCAATTGGACAAAGAGTCCGAAGTCCGTGATACCGGAAACATAACCGGTATAGACTTCCCCCAGATGATCTTTTAGCCATAGGGCTTGGTACAGTTTGATGGAATCCCGTTCAGCTTGTGCCGCTTCCTGTTCACAGGCGGAGCAATGTTCGCACATCAGTTCCATCTCTTCGCGTGTCATCGTCTCCTTCTTGCCTGTCAGGATGTATTTTTCAACGAGACGGTGAACCATCAAGTCCGGGTAACGGCGGATAGGAGACGTGAAATGGGTATAATGGGTAAATGCAAGACCGTAATGACCTATGTTATAGGTGGAATAGACGGCTTTCGCTTGTGCGCGAATGGTAAGGATATTGATGGCACGCTGAAATCCTTCGGTCGATTTGGCGGCATATCGGGATCCCGGTTTTCCGGTATACCGTTTTTTGAAGGTTTCTACTTCCGCCAGTTTGTCGGCATCAGGCAGGTCATGTACACGATAGACGAAGGGTCTGCCGGAACCGACGGCTTTAGCGACCGTACGATTGGCAAGGAGCATAAATTCTTCAATCAGATGATGGGCTTCGTTGGGTTGCTCGAAGTAGATGTCGGTAGGGTGTCCGTGTTCATCCAGATGAAAACGCATCTCGTCCTGTTCGATCGTGAGAGCTCCGTTAGCGATGCGCTCTGCACGGAGTTTTTTTGCCATTTCGTTCAATGTCGTTAGGGCCTCGGTAATTAAGTCTGTGTTCTGTGCTCTGTCAGCGAAGCGGTCTGTGTTCTTGATTATCTTCTGAGCCTCGTCATAGTTCAGGCGGGCATTGGAGCGGATAACGGTGCGACAAATTTTATATTTGAGTACACGTGCGTCGGAGTCCATGGTGAAGACAACAGACATGCAGAGTTTGTCTTCGTTGGGTCGGAGGGAACATTTGTCATTGCACAATTCTTCCGGTAACATCGGTAATACTTTGTCCACCAGATAGACAGATGTGCCTCGTTGATAGGCTTCGTCGTCCACTTTCGTACCCGGTCGTACATAAAAAGAAACATCTGCGATGTGGACGCCGATGCGATAGACCGACTGTGCCTGACAGACCGTTTCACTGTCAGACCGCTCACTTTCGTTCGCTGACAGACCGGCTTCGCCTGACAGACATTCGAAAGAGATAGCATCATCAAAGTCCTTGGCGTCGGCAGGGTCGATGGTGAAAGTGAATACATCGCGCATGTCACGTCGGCGTAATATTTCGAGTTTTTCGATCATTCTTTTTGTTGGATTTCTGAATACAAATTGCTGATTTCTGATAACTATAGTACACAAATTCTTAAAATCGACTGCAAAATTACGAAAATTCTTGCACATATCAAAATTTTTCCGTAACTTTGCACGCTTTTTTGCGTGAAAAGTCGGTATTCCGATATTCGTGAATCCCGTCATAATGAAAATTAAAATAAAAATATATTATGAAAGTAAAAGTAAGTAATGTGAATCAGCCGACTTGGAAAGAGTGTAACGTACACGCTACCCTTCCGACAGACTTGAGCAAATTGCAAGAAATTGCGTACAACGTATGGTGGAGCTGGAACGGCGATGCGAAAGATCTGTTCCGCTATATTGACACCGACGCTTGGCACCGCGCTAACTCAAACCCGATCGTGCTGCTGAACATCATCAGTTATGACCGCATGGTGGAGTTGACCAAGGATGAGAAGTTCATGAAGAAGTTGAACGACGTATATGCTGAGTTCCGCAAATACATGGACACTCCGAAGGATAAGAAAAAACCGACTATTGCTTATTTCTCCATGGAATATGGTCTGACGCACGTGCTGAAGATCTATTCGGGTGGACTGGGTATTCTCGCCGGAGACTATATCAAAGAGGCATCTGACTGCAATGTAGATATGACCGCTATCGGTTTCCTCTATCGTTACGGTTATTTCACCCAGACGCTGAGTCCGGAAGGTCAACAGATTGCCAACTACGAAGCGCAGAACTTCTCCAACCTGCCTATCACGCAAGTGAAGGAGAAGGACGGAAGTAACATGGTTGTTGAGGTTCCGTATCCGGGTCGTACGGTGAAGGCATATCTGTGGAAAGTAGCTGTAGGTCGTATGGATCTGTATCTGTTGGACACGGATAACGAACTCAACAGCGAATGGGATCGTCAGATCACCCACCAGCTCTACGGTGGTGACTGGGAGAACCGTATCAAACAGGAGATTATGTTGGGTATCGGTGGTATGCTGGCACTCAAGAAACTGGGCATCAAGAAAGATGTGTACCATTGTAACGAGGGTCACGCGGCCCTTATGGGACTCCAGCGTCTTGTGGATCTCGTGCAGGAGGAAGGACTCACCTTCAACCAGGCAAAAGAAGTCGTTCGCGCAAGCGGTTTATACACCTGCCACACGCCGGTACCTGCCGGACACGACTATTTCGAGGAAGGTTTGTTCTATAAATACATGAGCGAATATGCCGACAAACTCGGCATCGAATGGCACGATCTGATCGGTCTGGGACGTACGAACCCGGATGACAGCAATGAGAAATTCTCGATGTCTGTTTTCGCGCTCAACACCTGCCAGGAAGCGAACGGTGTAAGCTGGCTCCACGGAGAGGTTTCGAAGAAGATGTTCTCACCCGTTTGGCCGGGCTATTTCCCTGAGGAACTGCATGTTGACTATGTGACAAACGGTGTTCACATGCCGACTTGGGCAGCTTCCGACTGGAAGAAAGTGTATAAGAAATACCTGCCGGCTGAGTGGATGTCCGACCAATCGAATCTCGACATGTGGAAGGCGTACAACGATATCCCTGACGCAGAGATCTGGGCAACGCGTATCGGTCTGAAACGCAAGATGATGGACTATATCAAGGAGAAATTCCGTGAGGACTGGATGAAGAGTCAGGGTGACCCTGCACGCATCGTCCGCGCGCTGAACGAGATGAAGCCGGAAAACCTGATCATCGGTTTCGGTCGCCGTTTCGCTACCTACAAACGTGCGCACCTGCTCTTCACGGATCTGGAGCGTCTTGACAAACTCGTTAACAACCCCAATTACCCGGTTCAGTTCCTCTTTACCGGTAAGGCGCACCCCGCTGATGGCGGTGGTCAGGGACTCATCAAACGCATCATCGAGATCAGCCGTATGCCGCAGTTCCTCGGAAAAATCATCTTCCTGGAGAACTACGATATGCGTCTGGCGAAACGCCTCATCTCCGGTGTCGATATCTGGCTGAATACGCCGACCCGCCCGTTAGAGGCTTCCGGTACGTCCGGTGAGAAAGCGCAGATGAACGGCGTGCTCAACTTCTCCGTCAAGGACGGTTGGTGGTACGAAGGTTACGTAGAAGGCGCTGGCTGGGCGTTGACCGAGAAACGTACCTACGAGAACCAAGCTCACCAAGATCAGTTGGATGCTGCTACGATCTACCAGATGCTTGAGAATGAGATCATTCCGCTCTACTATGCAAAGAACAGCAAGGGTTACAGCCCTGAGTGGATTCAGTATATCAAGAACTCGGTAACGAAGATCACCCCGCGCTTCACGATGAAGCGAATGATAGATGACTACTTCAGCAAGTTCTACTTTAAACTCGCTAAACGTCACAACCTCCTTACGGCGGACAACTATAAAGTTGCGAAAGAGATCGCTGCTTGGAAGGAGAATATGGTCGCTCACTGGGATGAGATCGAGGTTGTGAAGAAAGAGGCTCCGGATTTGAGTACGCTCACCGTAGGTGACAAGATCCGTATCGCTGTTGAGTTAGACACCAAGAGTCTGAACGACAAGGGTATTGGTGTTGAGTTGGTAGCTGTTCGTACTTCGACGCATAACAACGACAAACTCTACGAAGTAGAGCCGTTGAAGTTAGTGAAAGCAGAAGGCAGTCATTTGTTCTTTGAGAATACGTACCAAGTGGATTATGCCGGTGGTATGAAGTTCTGCTTGCGTATGTATCCGTACAACGAGCTCCTGCCTCACCGCATGGACTTCTGCTACGTTCGCTGGATTTAATATGCTGCTAAATATATTAAAATCCAAGATCCATCGAGTTCGGGTAACCGAATCGAACCTCGAGTACATTGGGTCCATCACTATTGACGAGGCGCTCATGGAAGCGGCGAATATCTTCGCCGGAGAGCGCGTCCAGGTGGTGGATAACACCAATGGCGCTCGAATAGAGACCTATGTGATACCGGGTAAGCGCGGCAGCGGGTGCATCTGCATCAACGGCGCCGCAGCGCACCTGGTGAACGTAGGGGACACGGTCATTATCATGGCTTATGCACTGATGGAACCGCAGGAAGCGAAAGACTTCAAACCATCGATTGTTTTTCCGACGAATAACAAACTATGACATTCTTCGAATTACATAGCAAAGCAAAAGGCGTTGGGGCTCGTGCCGGGGTCATTCATACCGACCATGGCGATATCCTGACGCCTATTTTTATGCCGGTAGGTACGGTAGGAACGGTGAAGGGTGTACAACGGAAAGAGTTGGAGGACGACATCAAAGCCCAGATCATCTTGGGCAACACCTACCATCTGTATCTGCGACCGGGCACGGAGATTCTTCGCAAGGCAGGCGGTTTGCATCAATTTGAGGGATGGAACCGACCTATCTTAACGGACAGCGGAGGTTTTCAGGTATTCTCACTGACCGACATCCGGAAGATGAACGAAGAGGGCGTACGGTTCAGCAGTCATATTGACGGCCGTAAGTTACTGTTCACACCGGAGAGTGTGATGGACATTGAGCGGGAGATAGGCGCCGATATCATGATGGCGTTTGACGAGTGCTGTCCCGGTACGGCAGATAAGAAATACGCCAAAGATTCGATGGACCGCACGCACCGATGGTTAGACCGCTGTATCGCCCGATTTGATGGAACGGAGGACTTATACGGGTATAAGCAACACCTGTTCCCGATTGTGCAGGGTTGCACCTATACGGATCTGCGGCAAGAGGCGTGCAAGCGTCTCAGGGACCTGGATCGGGACGGTTACGCGATAGGCGGTCTGGCGGTAGGCGAACCAACGGAAGTGATGTATGAGATGATAGAGGTTTGCAATGACATCTTACCGCAAGAGAAACCGCGTTATCTGATGGGTGTAGGTACGCCGTGGAACATACTGGAAGCGATAGAGCGAGGCGTAGATATGTTCGACTGTGTGATGCCGACACGTAACGGAAGAAACGGTATGATCTTCACGTGGCAAGGTGTGATGAATCTTCGCAATAAGAAATGGGAGGATGACTTCACGGAGTTGGATCCGTACGGTACGAGTTATGTAGATCACGCTTATACACGTGCTTACGCAAGACATCTGATACACGCGCAGGAGATGTTGGGCTTGGAGATTCTGTCCATTCATAACTTGGCGTTTTATCTGGATCTGGTGACGCAGGCGAGAGAGCATATCTTGGCAGGAGACTTCGCTTCGTGGAAAGCAAGCATGATGCCAAACCTAATGAATAGGTTATAATTAAGAATTAAGAATTAAGAATTGGCGTGAAACGCCTGGATTTCTATATTATCAGGAAGTTTTTGGGCACGTTTTTCTTTAGTATCGTGCTCATTTTGTCTATCGCTATCGTCTTTGACTTGACGGAAAAGATGGACGATTTCTTTGAGAATCAGGTTCCGCTGAAAGAGATCCTGCTGGATTACTACGTTCCTTTCATTCCGTATTACATGAATATGTTCAGTTCGCTGTTCATCTTCATCTCGGTCATCTATTTCACCAGTAAGTTAGCCGGTAACTCGGAGATCATCGCCATGCAGGCGGCAGGAATGAGTTACCATCGTCTGATGGTACCTTATGCCATCTCTGCCACGATCTTGTTTGTCTTGGGCATGGTGTTAGGCGGTTGGGTGATTCCGAAGAGCAGTGAGCGGATGTTGCATTTCACGGACAAGTACATTGAGCATTTTACAAGCGAGAATGCGCGTAATATCCAGCTGGAAGTGGAACCGGGCACGATCTTACATATCGAATCATTCCAACGCCGTGCAGGTATCGGTTACAGGTGCTCGATAGAGAAATTCGAGGACAAGACCTTGGTAATGCGTATTACGGCGGACCGTATCTACTATGATTCCGAAGAGAACTGGCACTTGGATACCTATACCCAACGCACGTTCACCGGAATGAAAGAGAGTCTGGAGCGTGGCAGGCGCAAGAATATCACATTACCGATTATACCGGACGAGTTATTCATCACCGCGCAACAGGCGCAACAGATGACAACGCCGGAGTTACGGCATTATATGGACCGACAACGGCAACGCGGTAGCGGTAACGTGAAAGCGTTTGAAGTGGAGTATCACAAACGCTGGGCAAGTCCGTTAGGTGCCTTTATTATGACGCTACTTGGCGTGACGATGTCCAGCCGGAAGGTTCGTGGCGGTATGGGTAAGAACTTAGGTCTGGGCATTGTGCTGACAGCTGCCTATATCTTATTCTCGACGGTCAGTACGACTTTCTCCGTCAATAATGTGATGAGTCCGTTCATGGCCGCATGGATACCGAACTTCGTCTTCTTAGCGATATCCATTCCGCTTTATAAGCGTGCGTCTCGCTGAGAGTGGTCAGTAGTCAGTGGTCAGAAATAAAAAAGAGCCGTGTGGCTCTTTTTTTGTTAGCGTAACTCTACCCGACGTTGGATCGTTTGACCGCCTACTACGGCTTCGAGGCGGTATTTACCGCGTTCGAGTTCAAACTCTGCTACGGTTCCTTGCTTCTCGCAAAGCAGTTTGCCTTGCATCGAATAGATTTTAGCTTCCTCCATCTGAGTGGATCTTACCACCAGTGTATTCTCGCGGAAGCGAATTGTAAAGTTATCATTGCTTTTTGCAGCGTCCGCTACGAATACTCCTGTTACCAGTGCAACCATTGTTGCTACAGTCAAAAAGACACGTCTCATAATTTTGTCCTTTCTTTTACAGTACTAATACCTGTTTTTCGTTCGCGCCAATGCGTGGGCATCCCGCGTTTTGAGCGTACCTTGAGAGCAGGCGTCATCGAAAAACGCTGCAAAGGTACTGCCTTTTATGGAGATGTGCAAATAAACGCAGCAAAAAGTGTTAAATTTCCACAAATTGAATAATTCAGTTTACAAAATATCAGCAACCGTTTCCGATTGCTGACACTTTGTAAATTTACGATTGGACGATTTACGATTGGACGAATTATTTTACCAAAGCGCCCTGAGCGTTATAGATTCGTCCTTCACGCAGGATGAACAGTTGTCCGTTAACAATGAATTTCTTTCCGTTATCACCGGTAGCGATGACATTGTCGATAGCCTGCCACGGGTTTTCCGGATCTTCTTCCCACATACCATGGTGGTCACGAATGGAACCATAGGTAGAGTAGTTGTAGGAGTTACAGAACTGCTCCATGAACTTACCTACATAGGTGTTACCGTCTTCGGCTACAATGCGGAAGGAACCGGTGTAGTAACCATAAGCGTAACCTTTCGCGAAATATTCCTCGTCAAAGCCATCGAACTGGAGACGCAATTCTCCGTCCGTAGCCATGATACAACCAGCCTGCGTACCATTCGTATTGATATAGGTTGATTCGAGGTCGATGTTTGCACGTGCTACATTATATACGCCGGAGATAGCATCTTCCTTCGTAGTATAGATAAGAAACCAAGGCTGCGGATAACCGCCGTTACCATCTCCCTCTTCGCCGGTAGCAAACATCACCATCCAAGCGTACATTCCTTTGGGGAATTGATCTTCAAATTGATCCAGATAAGCTGCCTCCATACCCCATACATTCATAACGATAGCATCTTCGGGGATGTCCGCTGCTTTGGTAATGAAGCTATTACCCGGGATAGGATTAGAAGCCTCGAAGTAGTTTCCATTGGAACCATGGTTGAAAGCTTGTACAGTCCAAGACCAAGTAGCGTCAACCGGCATAGTCGTTGTTTTGGCAAAGCCGTTTACGGTGAGGGTTGTATAGAAATCGCCATCCGCAAAGAGGGTTATCAGATAGCGGTCTGCTTGCGTGGTAGCGCTCCACGTGAAGGTGACATTATCGCCGCCGAAGACCTCCGCGTGCGGGTCTTGCGGCTCGTACTCGTTGACACCCACGGTGAAGTTGATCGTTACCTCTGCGCCAAGCGGTGTATAGTCCTTATCGATGATCTGGAAACGAGCATCGTAAGATCTGCCTTCCTCAACGTCCATGGTGAGCGGGCTGACTGCTTTCTTGTGGGTATCATCGAAGTTATCGAATACAACGGTCTCGCCGGAACGAATGCTTGCATAGATACGTTCGCCTGTAGAGAGCGCCGGAGTATCCCATGTAAAGGTAGCGGTTTTCTTATCCTCCGCTACGTTAACTTGGAGGTTTGAGATCTCAATCGAAACGAGTTCAAACGGGATGGTAGCGAGCAGAGAGCCTACATTGTAGGTAGATGCATCAAGCGAATAAACCTGCACTTGATATTTACCGGGTTTGAGTCCGAGTACCGGCGTAACCGTTGTACCAACGTTGATGACATCATCTGCCCAAGCTTCGCCTTTCTTCATTCCGCCAGTCTCATCATCGGCATTGAGGATCCATCTGGTGGAGCAATAATAGTGGTTCTCATAGTCATCATACTCCGAGAAACCATCGAAAAGACCGTTTGCCTGATCTTGGTTTGCAAAACGTTCGCACTCACTGGTAGTAGGCGTGATACCGCTAACCATTTTCTGGGACTCAGCATCAAAGAGAGCAATGGCGAAAGCATCATCGACATAGGAATACCAGGTGAAACTTGCTTCGCAATAGGTGAGACGCCAGATACCTGCATCAGGCACTTCTTCGTCTGCCGGGTCAATATCTTGCGTGTGACCGATAGCTGCAACGATGAAGTTATCCATAGACAGGCTACCCATGTCACTGGTGGTACCGCCTGCAAAGCGGAATGCGATATACTGTGCCTCAGCAGGAACGGCGTTCAAGGGGAATACCACATTCGAATCCGTAAGTGTCTGCGGGAACGTATCGAGCGCAACGAAGGATGCAGCATCGGACGGATTGTTCATATAACCAAGCTCCAAGCTACCGTAGCGTTCATCGTCCACCACTTGGGTGTGATACTTAAATGCTATCTCCAAGGTATCCAGACGGGCATCGAAAGCGGGCAGCGCGAATACCTGCGCAGTGTTAGGTCCACCACCGGATACGCCAAGGTGTGCCTGGCCATAGATTACTTGTTCCTCATCGTATTCCTCATCTGTGGTCTTGTCAGCTACCACCCATACTCTCGGGGTCTCCGAAGAGATGATCCAGCAGTACGGAGCTATATCGCCCGTAGCGTCACGCGTGAAGGTCTCGATCCAAGGAACAGTCTGCAGTTCGCAGGCGGTCTTGAAGGACACATGCGGCGCAAGGCTCTGCTCTGTTTCGGAGCAGTAGGAACGTACATAGAACTCATAGGATGTATCTTCGTACAGATCAGAAAGCACGACACTCTTCTCTGCTGTTTTGACTGCTTTTGCCCAAGCGGGAGCTTGTCCTGCCGGCATCAGTACGTATTCATATTGAGCGGCGTCGCCTTCCCAAGCGATAGATGCTTCGGTGTCGGTCACCTTCGTCACCTTAACATTATAAGGAGACTCGCAAGAAGAAGAACCTGCAAGGGTTACACCGTAGATATTATCCAAGTATATTTTGCTGGCACTTGATTTGTCGTAGTGATGGAACGCGATGAAGATACGCTGTCCGACATACTCATCCAGCGGCAATTGGTAAGCCTGCCATTCCTTGAACAAACGGGGATCTGCAGCGGTGCTGGAAGTAGGCAGTGCGCCTAATGTCTCCGTAAATTCCGTTGTCGAGTTACCGTTCACAGAAACCAAGATCTGCAATTCGCCTCCTTTAGCATACTCATTAACGCGAGCGTAGAAGATGAGTTTCTCACCAGCCTGCGGACGCAGTTGGGGCGTAATGAGATAGTTACTTGCACCCTCCATCGGGTTAACATACGCACATGCTACACCATCGGCGATAGTCATGGTACTACCCTCTTGCTTTACATAACGATTCCAACTGGAGAAAGAAGGATACGAATGATCCGCAATTGTTGTCCAGCCCTCAGGCGGGAATTGCTCGTTCTCGAAGCTCTCGCTGAGCTGTTGAGCGTTGATGTTCGCGCAGAACAGAACTGCAGCGAAGAATAAGAAGAATTTTTTCATTATAAATAGTTATTAATGGTTTTGCCAAGTTCACTTTTCATAACAAAATGTTCATGAAAAAAGAGAAAAAGCACGCAAAGATACATAAATTTTTCCGAACCACCAAATTTTCGAAAGAAAAATACAACAAAAGTACACAATTTGTGAAAAAATGAATACTTTTTAAGCATTAAATAAGACGTAATGAACGTTTTATATTACGCGCGCGTACCTTATTTATATAGATAAAAGAGAAAAGACCGCTGCGCTCAAAGACAAAAGACAAAAGACATCATTATTATATAAACAGCGGCAGGCCAAAAGGTCTGCCGCTGAAGGAATACGCTATAAAGCGAGGGTTATCTTCCGTCACCCGGATCGCTTACGGGATCTCCGGGAGTTCCGGTGTTACCCGGAATGATGCTAAACGTTTCATTGGAAACGGCGCAGATAGTGCCTGCTGTTTGCACAGTCATAACCTCCGTAGCGGGGCAATTATAATTCTTTTTCATATTGCAATAATCTTTAAACATTCAACATTAAACATTCAATCATTATTGTATAACTTGTCCTTGGATGTTATACTTCACGCCGTTGCGGATGATGATAACCTGGTTGTTCTCCAGACGCTTGATCGTCTCATCGTTGAACTTAGCGTTGTCAATACCGGTCGGCGTATTCTGACGCTCAACGATACGTGCATTCATTCCGCGGCGTACCGGCGAACCAGCAGGTACATTATCCAATTGGAAGTAAGCACGGAAGCCCTTGAGATAGTTGGTTACACCCGCCCAAGACAGTTTGTTCTCGCCAAGGAGGAAGAGCATGTCTTCTTTACCAGCGGTGAACGGTTCCGGTTTGAGGATACCCTTAACGATGATTCCGTTGCCGAGGTTAGCACTGCTACCTGCTGTTGCGCTGATAACAACATTGGTGAAGGTCGGGTTAACGATATTCTCACCAGCCGGGAAGTTGATGAGGTACGGAACACCGGCTTCGATGCTGGTAGCGTACTCATAAACGAGTTGGAGTTCATCGCTTCCGCTTTCTACGGTAGCTTCGGTGAACTTTGCGAGTCTTGCGTAACCTGCTAACGGGCTTGCTGCCAGAGCTGCTGCGTCCAAATCGAACGGCAAGCAGAGGGTGTTGAAGTAACCGTCACAGAAGATCGTACGATTGATCGTAATCGTCACGGTCTCGCCTTCCAATTTAGCCAGAATAGAGTCATTGTCCTCGGTATCCTTCAAAGCCAAGGCGCTCTTATCCATTACGACAATATTGTCAATGGTATTGGCAGCATTTTGGCTGGGGGAGTTATAGTAGCGGAATGCAAGGTAACCTGCGAATGCCGGAGCAGTAGTCAAGTCTGCTTCGAATGCAGTACCTTCCAACTCAGCTAGCGAATGGAACTCACCGTCAATAGTCTCTACATAACCGAACTGCATGCTTGCATTGTTGAGCGTGTAGTCGAACCATACAGACAGTTTGTTCAGAGCCACGTCATAACCCGGCAGAACAACGATTTGCTCGTCAGCGCCACGGAAGAAGAGTTTGGTTGCTTCTTCACCTACTTCTACAGCAGCTGTTGCGCTCTCCCAACATGCAGGCAGAGCACCGTCCGCTACATTGTTGAAGTCTTCGCTCAGCGGCAGTTCAGCAGCGGAACGCATTGCGCATACAGTACTGAACTCAACAACGTTCGAGAAGTCGCTACCGCAAGCAGCTTGAACCTTTACTTGATATGCCTGACCAGCGGTCAAACCATTCAGCGTGTACGGATTTGCAGCTATGTTCTCGCTCTCCCAGTTCACGCCGTCAACGGAGTATTGGAGAACCCAAGCGCTCTCGTTGCTGGTCCAGCTAAAGGTAGCGGAATTCATCGTGCGAGCCGTTACAGCCAAAGAGGACGGAGCGTTGCAAACCGGAGTGAACTCAACCGAAGCAGACCACTCACTCTCGTCATTCTCACCACAGTAAGCACGAACTTGTACCTCATAGGTTACATTCAGGCTCAGACCCGTAAGAGTGTAAGTCTCACTTGCGATACTCGGTACTACAGTCCAGCTGTCAGCATCCTTCACGCTGTAGCGTACGTTCCACTCGTTCTCATCCTTACCTGCAGTCCAAGTCAGCACTGCGCCATCAGAGGTCTCAGCAGCTGCCAGATCGGTCGGAGTGTAGCAAGTCGGCTTGAGGCTGACAACGATGTCGTCAACATATACGTAGGTGGAGTAACCACTCTTGGTACTACCGATACAACGAATAGCAATACGTGCACCGTCCGGAGCATCGTTCGGCATCTCACGCTCAACAGATGTATAGTCATCCACTTTCGCCAACAACTCACCTACTTGCGTAAACGCATCGCCAACTACATAACCGATAGCCAACTGACCATAGTTTGTACCCGTGGAATTATTCTTATAAGCGAAAAATACTTTGAGATTCTTGATTTCAGTATTGAATACCGGCAGAATAGCATCCTCTGTATAAGCCGGTCCGCCATTACGAGCCGGAGTATAGAAATAGAGGTACTTATCTCCGGTTTTCGCATTATACGAGTCTTCGTTTACGATAGGATATCCATGGTTAGCGTATGCCTCGTTTCTATCCCAACAAGCAGGGAATGCATCATCTGCAGCATCCTCGAAGCCATAGTTCCACGGAGAAGCCTTACTTACAGCCTTCGGATCACAGTCTGTCGGGAAGGAGAATGCCTCGTCACCTGTCCAGTCACCTGTGCCATCACCTGCGCAATCAGCTTGAACCTTTACAAAATATACAGTATTTTCTGCAAGACCTGTCAGGTCATAAGACGGAGTAGTTGCAACAGGAATAACTGCACTCCACTCTGCTGCACCTGCAGCCTTGTATTGGAGGTTCCAAGCAGTCTCTTCACCGCCAGCCGTCCAAGAAACGGTAGCCGTATGAGCGGTAACATTGCTATCTTCGAGCGTTGCTGCGTTAATTGCCGGGCAAGCCGGAGCCACGTACTCTGCTACAGAGAAGTTGTCAATGTAAAGATAGTATTGATCATCCGAAGTGTGCTTGATAGCGATATACTTAACGCCAACCGGCAAGTTCGCTGAATACTTCAAGGCGCTTGTGTTTTCTGCGGTTACAGATGCGCCCCAAGTGAAGGAAGTAACTTCGTTATTAGTCGTAGAGTAACCCACCTCGAAGGTCTCGGGATAGTTGGTACTATAAATATAGTAGTCAAATTCTACCGTCACTTCCTTACTATCCGTATTAATCTCCGGCGAAATGAGGTACTGCGGAGGATATTGACCGTAGGTATTATAATAGAATCTAAATGCATCATCATATAGTCCTGTAGAAGAGTAGCAACTTTCCTTCTTCCAGCAATCGATGTCACCGCTAAAGTCCTCATTGAACGGAATAGCTACAACAGCACATTCGGTCTCGAACGGATCAGAAGCATTGCTCCAATTACTTGCGTCGCTTCCGCCACAAACAGACTTCACGCGAACATAATATGTCGTGTGGTTCGGTGTCAGGCCACTGACTGTGAACGGATTGGAGTTTGCATCAATTGCATCGCCCCATACAGAACCATCATTTGAGAGTTGAATCTTCCATGCGGTTGCACCGTTATTTTCTGTCCAAGCAACATCAGCCGTAGTAGCGGTTTTATTGGAAACAGTTACACCGGTCGGTGCTGCACAGGTCGGCGTCGGATAAACGCGTACGTTGTCAATATAGCCATAAGCGGAAGATTCACCGCCCGCAAAACGGATAGCTAAGCATTTTGCATCCGCAGGAAGAGCTGCCAAATCTTTCGTGTACTTCGTGTAGTTGTCAGCATAATTGAGCGTCTCAACAGGAACAAACGTCGTACCATCCGCAGCGATGTAACCCACTGTGAATTTCGCAAGCGTGCTCCATGCACTTTCAGCATCTTTATAATAGAACTCAAGCGTCAAACCGTTCAAAGGCTGATTCATCTCTGGCAAGAGAACACTCTGCTCCGAAGATCCGTCAACACCGCCGTAGAAATACAAGGAGTTGCTGCCGGCATAAGCATAATAAGCATAATTATAAACATACGGATAACCGGAAGAGTATTTTTCTCTATACTGCCAGCAGTCAGGCAGATTGCCCACATTGATAGCAGAATTCTCCATCGTCTCGCTATAATCGCTTGCATCAACAGGTTGGCAAGGAGTCGGAATAGCAGCCGATGCCATGCTCCAACCACTATATTCGCTAACACCACAAACCGACTGTACTTGTACAAGATAGTTATTGTTACCGCTCAAACCGGTCAAGAGATACGGATTCTCGTTTACATCAATCGCAGCGCTCCAATTCTCACCATTGTCAGACGAATAGCGCAGTTGCCATGCCGTAGCAGAACCATTCTCCGTCCAAGAGATAGATGCACGGTCATATGCAGTAGCAGAACCGCTAACAGAAGAAGGTTTGAGACACGAACTTACTTCTGAAATGACGATGTCATCAACAAAGGCCGCACCCGTTGACGAACCTCCGGCATAACGGATTGCAATATACGCATTATCCGGTGCGCCGACAAGAGCTACTTCAGCTGCTGTGTAGGTGTTTACTTTAGCCAAGGTCTCTTTTGCCACGAAAGTAGTGGCATCTGCCGGATTAGTCATATAACCAATCGACAACTGACCATAATTTGCTCCAGAATAGTCATCCCAATCGGATGCGTTGTTATAGTATAGTGCAATCGATAGTTTGCTCGTCTTCTCGCTGAACGGCGGAAGAATAGCGATTTGCTCGGAAGAGCCTGTTACACCGCCATAGAAATACAAACACTTACCGGATTCTCCATGGGCATAATAATTATATATCTGTGGATAACTACTATTATTCGTATTCTTCTGCCAACATCCGGGGACCTTACCACTACCAGCCGTCTCAGAATCGAAATTCATAGAATATCCTACACCTGTTTGATCTTCGCAAGGAGTTGGGAATGCAGCAGATGCAATCCAATCGCTCTGATCACCGCCGCAGTCTGCCTGCACACGTACTTTATAAGTAGTGTTTGCGGTAAGACCTTCCAATGTATAAGGATTCTCAGTTATACCGTTTACAGAAGTAGAGGTAGCAAAATTATCAGTAGAATATTGCAGATTCCATGTAGTAGCCGAACCGTTCTCAGTCCACGAAACGGTAGCAGAAGTAGCCGAAGCTGCTACAGCGTTCACGTCCGAAGGATCGGCACAAGACGAAGGAAGCGATACTTTGATGTTATCGATATATGCGCTTGCAGAATACGATCCTCCTGCATATTTGATGGCAATAAACGAATTCGCAGGAGCACCTGTCAACGCAAATTTTGTTACTTCCGCTCCACTCGTATTTCTTGTGAGTGCATTACCTATTTGATGGAATGTAGATGCATTTTCCGGATCTGTGATGTAACCAATTGAAAATTGGCCATACGATGTAGATGCATAGCCATTCTTATACCAGAACGAGAGAAGCAAATTGCCGGTTGCTTCCTCAAACGGAGGAAGAATAGCAATCTGTTCGGATGTTCCGGTTATACCTCCATAGAAACGAATTGATTTGGAACCACTTTCTCCATTCGAACTATAAATAGTCGGATAAGAAGTAGTTCCGCTAACAAATGCCACTTTAGACCAGCAGTCAGGATACGCTGTTTTATCGTTGAAATTCTCTTCGAGAGGCAGATTTGTTGTTGCATAGTCTGCGCATGGAGTAGTGAACGCTTTTATCACCTCTGGGCTTTGTTCGGAACCACAGTCTGCACGGACATAGAACTTATAATCTGTTTCTGCTGTCAAGCCAGATATAGTAGCAGTTGCAGATGTAGCCGTGGCCGCACCGGACCAATCCAAAGCATCAGCAGCCGGCAGACATACATATTGCCATGAAGTCTCGTCTTTTCCTTTTGTCCAAGTAAAAGTAGCCGTTGTGCTACGGATAGAAGAAATCGTCAAACTCGTGGGCTTAACACATGATGGCGTAGCTGCAAATGTAAAATCATCTACATAAAGACGATATTGGTAATTGGCGTAGTAGTAAATTGCAATATACTTTGTGCCTGCGGGGAATGAATTCTCATAGGCTTTCCAAGATTTACTTTTATAAGAGATCTCAGCTCCCCAAATAAAACTACTTACATCTGCATCGGTAGTAGAATATCCAACTTTGAACACCTCTGTACCGCTAGTGCTATAAGCTGCATATTGGAATGTGACATCCAATCCATTCGGAGCACTAAACTCCGGAGAAATAAGGTACTGCGCATTAGCACCACTTGTTTGGTAGGACGAAAAACGGAAACCGTACGTACCGGTTTTCTTGGCTGCACCAACAATAGCACATTCATTGTTGTTGCTGGTAAGAGAAGTACCAAAATACTTGGTCCAACCGTCAGTTTCGAGACTATAATCCTCGAAACCGTAACTATACGGCAAGGACTGTACTCCCCACATCGTACCTGATCCCAGCCATAGGAAGGCGGTGAGGAGGGTTAAAAATAAGTAAGATTTTTTAATCATAATACTTAAAATTTAGTTTAACAATATATTTTATTTTTGATTTATTTTGATGTTTCGTTGATACTTCGCGTAACAAACGCTTTAATCTCATCCTCTGTCGGTAATTTGATATGATACTTTTGAACAAACAGATTCGGATCCAATCCTTCTGTTGCGTATTTGACCACTGTTTCTCCATAATCCGCACACAACAAGAGGCCTATAGGAGGGTTGTCATCTTCCTGCATCACTTCATGTTTGTAGTAATTTAAATACATATTCAACTGCGATGCATATTCATGACTGAATTTATCTACTTTCAGTTCAACAATAAAATGACATTTGAGCACTCTATGATAGAAAACCAAATCTATTTTAAAGTAGTCGCCATCTATCAATATCCGTTTTTGTCTATGCTCAAAGCAGAATCCGTTACCTAATTCCATCAGCATAGTTTGGAGCTTGTCCAATATCGCTTTCTCCAAATCTGTCTCATCTGTCTTTTCGTTTTGCTCTAAATCCAAAAACTCAAGCGATACAGGGTTATGGAGTACATCTTTAGGAACGAGCGTATTCGCCGTCTGATTCACCAATTTAGACAAGCCGGCTTTATCTTTAGACAAACCGCTCCGTTCATAATATAATGTGGACATCTGGCGATCGAGTTCAGACATTGTCCAACAACCTTTGATTGTTTCAATCTCATAAAAGGCTCTTTTAAGCGGATCGTCATACTTGGAGATAGCAGTTAGATGAGTTACCGGTATTCGATAAAATAATTTGTCCGCCGGTACTTGCCAAGCTTGTTGCTCCAATTCGGCGGTTGCTGACCGCCGAATTATAGCGTCTGTAGATTCGGCGGTTGTTGACCGCCGAATTGTAGCATTTCCGGATTCGGCGGATGACGTCCGCCGAATTTCTTCAGGCAAAGCTAACGAAGCATAGTTCTGCGCACCTACATAATTCAACACCTCTTTACCCAACTGAGGATATACCTGATATAAACGACGAAACTCACGAAAACGGCGTTCGGTAAGACCCTTTGTCTGTAAACGCTCCTCCAAACGTTTGAGCAATTTAGCTCCATATTGGGCACGATCCTCACCATTTTGCTCAAACTCCACAATATAGCAACCCATAAGCCAATTACGCGACGTCAACGACAAATTGACAGCGTGTGCCGCTTGCTGTTGCAGAGTTGTTTGGATGTTTTCAATATTTTTTGCTAATAACTCAAATGTCATTGCTGTGATTTATTATCGCGTTTATGCCTTTGGACATTTATCCTTATCGCTTCACATATGCACGCGTAAGCGCATAAAAACAATTTAGTGCGCAAAAATACATATTTTTTCCGAAATACGCAAATATCCCATAAAAAACGTGACTAAAAACTTGATTTTGCAAAGTCTATTTTACAATAAAATATTGAAAAATTAACGAGTCTCTCTCATTCGCATCTCGTTTGCATTACGGACATCGAAATTCCATATTTCTTCCTAATTATTTGCATATGTCAAAAAAAAGCAGTACTTTTGCACTCAAATTTCAACATTATGAATACAGAACATGCGATAAAGTTGGTGAAGGATACGTTCCAGCAGGAGCTGTCTTCGGCCTTGCGGTTAAGACGCGTTACGGCGCCGTTATTTGTGGAGTCCGGTCATGGTTTGAACGATGATTTGACGGGTGTAGAGAAGCCTGTTTCGTTCTTTGTACCGGCCTTGAACAGGCATTGCGAGATCGTTCATTCGCTCGCCAAATGGAAGCGAATGAAGCTTTGGCGGATAAACGCCCAGCCCGGGTACGGTATCTATACCGATATGAACGCCATCCGCACTTTCGAGACGCCCGATGCTATCCATAGTCTGTATGTGGACCAGTGGGATTGGTGCAAAGTGCTGCAAAAGGAAGACCGTACTCGCGAGTATTTGCACGCGACCGTACGGGATATCTATAAGGTGCTGCGGAATGTGGAATATGTGGTTTGCGAGCGTTGTCCGGAGATAGAGGCTTTTTTGCCGAAAGAGATTGTTTTTATCAAGTCTGAGGAGTTGCTGCAGCGTTATCCCGATAAGTCGCCCAAAGAGCGCGAAAACGCTATTTGCGAAGAATACGGAGCGGTTTTTATCGAGGGAATCGGAGCGCCGCTTTCGAACGGACAGAAACATGACGACCGGGCTGCGGACTATGATGATTGGAACCTGAACGGCGATATATTGGTATGGTATCCGATCTTAGGCAAAGCGATTGAGTTATCATCGATGGGTATCCGCGTTGATGCCGAGTCGATGGAGCGTCAGTTAGCGGCAGCAGGACATTCGGATTGGAGTAAGTTGGAGTATCATCAGTTGGTATTGGATGGCACTTTACCGCTTACAATAGGCGGCGGTATCGGTCAGTCTCGGCTGTGTATGATTTTGCTGCATAAGCGGCATATAGGGGAGGTACAAGTAAGCGAGTGGTCCCAAGAGGAACTCACTCGCTGTGCTCAAGAAGGTATCACCCTGCTGCAATAAGGGCATCAGAATGCAGCGGTTTGATCACCGGAGTTGTCACCGCCGTGAAGACCGATGTCAGAGGAGACACGGTCACTACCACAGAGGACAGAGGAATGATAGATAGGTTGTATCGAAATACAAGGGGTTATATATGTCGTTTTTTTCATAATCATTCTTTTAGTTTAAATAGTTTTCTTGATATCCTAGTCGTTCTAGTAGTCCTAGTTGTTTTATTTACACTCTATTCCTAAGACGTTGTAGGTCTTGCCGTCACGGAGAATGAGGAGCTGGCCATCTTTGATAATCTTATTGGTCATTGGTGATTTGTCATTGGTGATTTGATCAATGCCCGTTGCTGCGTCTTCCTTTTTGACGATACGGGCACGTTTGGCTGCTTTTTGCGCATCACCCTTCACTTCGAAGTATGCACGGAAGGCTTTGATGTTTGCCGTGGTCGAAGGATAGAAGAGCTCGTTTCCGGCACCGAGGAAGAGGAGGTTGCGATTTCCGCCTTCGAGTTCGGTAGGGGCATAAGTAGCATGGAAGGAGATATTTGCATCGCTTGTCTGGTCAACCGGTGAGGTCGCCTTGATTGTTACGCCTTCGAACGAGGGGTTCGTCACGTCGAGGGACGGTTTGAGCAAGTAGGGCTTGCCGGCTTCGAGAGAGGTCACTTTGCTGAACTCGAGGCTCAGTACATCGCCCTCCAAGGAGGAAGAGACAAACTCTTCGAGGTCATAGCCTGCGCCGAAGAACTCCTGTAGTTGGTCATCGTCCAACGCGAACGGCAGGCAAAAAGTGTTGTACTGCGAGGAGACGAGGGAACGAACAAAGGAGATATTTGACAACTCACCTGAATAAGTTGCGATATCTGAATTGTTTGAGTTCTCGGACAAGGTGAACGCAGAAACGATTTGTCCTTCTCCACTTGCGCCAAGACAAACGCCTCTATTGGATGCGGAAGAAACGAAATAGTCACCCGGTTTCTCACCGCCCATATTTGCCCAACCGGCAGTAAACACGCCGGATAAGCGGAACACCTTATACGGAGTAGTATTGGTCAACGGTTTCCCGCTTTCAATAGTAATTGCATTAGAATTCAGATAAATATCTGTCTTCACACCGGAAATATTCGGTGCACCGGAGATTTTTACCGTACCACCGCTTGCATTGTCAATAGCAGCGTTATAGTCATTCGAATCATCTGCCAGATTGACCACTGCACCTTCGCCTATTACCAACGTACCGCCTTCTTTCACTGAGATAAGTGCTTTGTCCAAGAAATCACCAGGATAACCTCCCGTGATTACGCCATCACCGGCATCATCGTAAATAGTAAGCGTTTTACCGCTTGGCACAATAATATGCGTGCCATACAGGAATATCTGCTTACCGTGCAGATTGAGCGTCAAGTTGCCTGTGAGAGTCACATTATTGTACTCCACTACATTCTTTGCAAGAAAGACCTGACCGGAAGTAGGCATTGCATCTTGAGTGGAATATTTATCGAATGATATTTCTTTATATACGAGCACATCAGGCTCGGGTTGCGTGGTGAAGTTGATTTCAGCCCAATCGCTGGCATCTTCTCCAACGATAGTTTTTACGCGTACATAATATTTGGTGTTCTCTTCCAGATTGCTCATCGAATATGAACGAACGTCCTTGTCGATTGCGATATCGCTACTATAGGAAGCACCGTTCTTTTTCCATTGGAGGACATAGGAATCAGCATCTTCAACGGCATCCCAAGAGATAGTTGCAGAACTGAGGGTTATAGACGAAGCCGCGGGTTCGGGAACAGGAACAACAGGTTCCGGATCGGGATCTTCGCCAGCCTCCCAAAGTTCAGACCAATCGGTAACGACTTTGAGTTCGTCGATGAGGCAAGCAAGTTTTGTTGTGGAAGTCGAATAGAGCATAAAAGCTGCTAATTGAGCGGGGTCATCTTTGGTTCCAGAACCGACATCCGTACTTGTGTTCGGATTAATATATGACTGATGACACTCCAACGTAGGTTCCGGTTTGTCGCCCTTTGTCGGATTCAGGTAAAGATATACAATATCATTCTTTGTGCCACTTACAAACTTGTATTCCATGACTACAAGATAAGTACCATATGCTAATTCGTCTGTATATGCTATAAATGCAGCCGATTCAGCATTCTTTGCGATTCCCAACTGGAAGGTACTCGCTGATTTTTGGGCACAAAGACGTCCGAAATGATTACCACCGGTTGAAATAGAAGAAGTTGCAGTACTAAAAGCCCACAAATAATCTCTTCCTGGAGCAGACACAGGAGAGCAATCGGTAAAATTAATAATTGCGGCTGCATAGAGAGAGCCGGAACTCTTACTTGTAATAGGTGTAGCTACTTTTTTTCCGAACGTAGTTTTGTATTCTGCCGATCCTCCTTCTGTATCTGCCGTGGTTTTATAACCGGAATACGACAAATTGGTCGAACTCATATAAATTTGACCACTACCGTTGATGTTCGTCCAGCCTGTTGCAGCGATTTCGTCGGCAAAAGCATTCGTATTTGTCGCTAATGTCTCTGAACTTTGGTTAAAATGCTCAGTCAGAAGCACCGTAGCATTTACGGACATCGAAAGGAGAATAAAAGAAAATAAAGTGAGTAAAATCTTTCTCATATGACTAATACCTTTTAAAATTTCTAATTTATGATTTATGATTTTGGGCATGTGCGATTTAAGACATAATCTTAAAAATCGTACATTCGTTTTACAACATTTTGGCGATTTTTGGGCGTTTTTAGGGGGCTCGACCATAGCTATTGACCACGTGATGACCACGTAATGACTACGTTCCGCACCCGTTGAAACCTCTAAATCTTAATAATCGTGTATGTTTTGGATCGCACAATTTGAGGAATTCTGCAATGCAACATTTGGATGTTCTATTTAGCAAAATGTTCAAAAATCGGGGCAAAGGTACGCAAAAATTTACAAATACGCAAATTTTCAGTGCATTTTTTTGTATTTTTTGCATTTTTTCTTGCATATGTCAAAAAAAAGCAGTACTTTTGCACGCGATTTATTTATTTTGGTCCAAAATGACCGAAAATGATCCAAAAAGAAATATTGCAACTAATTACACATATGAAAAAGATTTTTACGTTATTATGTGCGGCGATGATGGTCGCAGCAGTGGAGGCGAAGGTCATCTTAACCGAGAGTTTTGAGCGGACAATAGGTCAGCTAAGTTTGGACGGAGACACCGCTATGGGAACAAACACCGATGATTGGTGGAGCTACAGCGGATCAGCCAACTACATCCAAGTAGCGGAGGGTACGCTCTCCTATCCGAATTATGCAACCACAGGAAAGGGTAACAAGGCCTATTTGTATTCCACCGGAGCAGATGATTTTCGCAAGTTCAAACAAGAGTATAAAAGCGGAAAGGTGTATCTGGCTGCGATTGTGAACGTAGATGAGATAAAGACCAGTGTCACTTCAGACTACTGTCTGTCTCTTGGCAGCGGAGAAGCAAGCGGTATGTACGCTCGTCTGTACACCAAATCCGTGAAGGAAGACGGTCAATTTGTAGGCTTTAAGTTTGGCGTGGCTAAGAACAACGAGTCAGCTACCTACGTAGGCTTAACGGAGGAAGTTTATAAGGCGAATACCGATTATCTGGTGGTTCTGGAATATGAGTTCGTGGACGGTGACAAGAACGACACGGCACGTCTGTATGTCAACCCTACCAAAGCAACCACTGCTCCGACCCTCGTTTGTGTACAATCCGTGCAATCAGGCAGCGGAGCGGAGCAAGGAGCTAACTGCAAGAATGATGCAAGCAAGATTGCGTCTGTTAACCTGCGTCAGGGTAACACGACGCCGAAGATTTACATAGACGAGATCACAGTTGCCACCACCTGGGATGAGTTGTTTGCAGACGAAGGCGGAGACACACCGGGCGGAGGTGATCAGGACGAAGACGATGCTTTGGTGATCGACTCCGAGGACAACCTGATTGCGAACAGCAGTTTTGAAGAGTACAGCTGCAACCTTTTTGGTTGCCAGTTTGAGGAGTGGGGCTTCGCTTTGGGTAGCGCAATGGCTAACTCGTCCGACAAACTGTTGGGCAACAACTCAATTATGATGAACCCGACTTCGTTGGCAACCACGATCGACCAAGGCGTGCAGTTGACGGATGCCAGTTATGCGGCAGGCACTAAGTTCACCTTGACGCTCAACTATAAGATTATCACTATGCCGGAAGGCGGTGCGCTGAAAATGGATTGCTACTGGGAAGCCGCAGCAGGTGGTGACTCCGAGGCGATCGAGGCACACGATGCCGAAGTGCTACGGGGCGAACTGGCAAGCAGTAATGCATGGAAGCATAAGGTAGTAACGACCACCAAGCCGGCCAAGTCCGCATACCTGCGTGTACGCGTGACCATCCCGAAGGGCGCTAAAGTGCTGTTCGACGCTTGGTGTCTGCTCAAAGAGACTGCCGCTCCGGACGAGCCGTTCATTGAGGTATCGCCGGTTCAGCTATCGTCGGTAGAGACGACTCTGGGTAACACGGTGAACTTCCAGACGGTACATATCCGTCAAGGCAACCTGAGCGGTAAGACGACGTTCTACGTAGGCGGTAAGGACGCGAGCCATTTCCAACTCTCGGCAAACGAGTTAGCAGCCGACCAGAGCGATTTAGACCTTATTATAACATACGCACCCACGAGCGCAGGCACGCACAGTGCATCGCTCATCTTCGACAATGCCAACCACACGACGATTCTGCCGGATATGATCTCGCTTAAGGGAACCTGTACCGACCCGAGTGCAAAACCCGTGCTTACCGTCACGCCGAGCACATTACCGGAGTTCGAGGTATTAGAGGGTAAGCAGCAGAAGATGACCGTAACGCTGAGTAGCGTGAACTGCACGGATTTTGTCTATGCCCGCGTGGATCATATCAGTCCGGTGGAGCACGGTACGTTCACTATCGACGGATCTATGTTCAGTAAGAACAGCGAGGCAACGGTGACGATCACTTTCTCGCCGTTACAGGCCGGTACGTACCAATCGACGTTGACGTTCTACACCGCTGGTGCGGAGAATGTAGTGGTAACGCTGAACGGAAAGGGTATCGCGAAGACGCCTGAGACCATCGATTGGCAGACCTCATTCGTATGGAACGAGAGTAATCCGTTGACCTATATGGATGAACCGTTCGACAATATCAAGCATAACGAGACACTTATCTTAGAGGGATGGCAGAACGTAGCGGATGTAGATGCCCGTCCTTGGTGGGGCTTCGACGAGAGCAAGATTTCTCCCGTCCGCGGCGAGGATTCCTACGCAAAAGCTACCGCTTACCAATACGGCAAGGACAGTACGGCACTCTGGGACATGTGGCTCGTGACACCGGCACTCGACTACAAGAACGCCGAGAAGAAAGTGTTTGCATTCAATGTGATGGCAGAGTACCTGGCTGACGAAGGCAACAAACCGACGTTGGGCATCTATTATATCGACGCGACAGGCGCTGAGCCGTTCGTGCAAGACCTCACGTCCAGTTTCGAACTGCCGTCCACCAGTGACGAGAACCTCGTTTGGTACTCCTACATCCTGGATCTCACGCCGTACGCTCAGACGATGGCAGATGTGTTCCATATGGCATTCCGCTACACCGGCCCGAACGGCAATGAAGGGGCCGTGACCTATTATATTGACAATGTCAGCTGGGGTAAGGAAGATCCGGTAGAGGGCATTGAGAGTGTTCAGTCTTCAGCTGTCAGCAGTCAGAAGATCCTCCGCAACGGCCAACTCCTCATCCTCCGTGACGGCAAGACCTACAACGTGCTGGGTACACGGGTTGAGTAAATAAATATAGATAAATACAACAAAGGATGTTGCAAATAGCGGATTAAAGGGTTAAAATGTAAAATAAGATGTACAAAACGTAATTTTTTAAGAAATTATATACATTTTATTTGCATATATCAGAAAAAAGCACTACTTTTGCAGCGATTTTGATATTTACTTACTCACAGCATGTGAGGATTCGATTTCTTGGATCGGGTCTCGGCCCATCCAAGAATCGTTTTTTTAAAAAGGTAAGTTGTGATTATAAGTAAAGAAAATAGATCCGTTGCGGAAACAATTATTGTATTACGTATACGCTGAATAGATTTTTGATATTTTTGGTTTACTAGAACAACCGGAACGGGACAGGAACGGATCGATTACGTAGGCATTGCCTATGAATCACGTATCCTACCCCACCTTATATATACTTATAGTATATATCCCGTGATTTTGAAATTGATAATTATTAATAGGTCTTAGTTATATGAAAAAATCTTTACTTTATTCATTTTTCATCACCGCTATGCTCTGCATAGTTGGTATCAATAATGTGTGGGGAGCCATAAGACATGGTAATATCACCTATTCTACAAGCGGCTCCACATTAACTATTTCTCCTGTTGACGGAACAGACGGTGTAATGGGAGATTATAAGGACTTTGACGACAGTAGTATTAGTGCTTCAGAAAAGCGTCCTGCTGCATGGACATTTGGTATAACGGAAGTCGTTATCGAAGAAGGTGTTACAGCGATTGGAGCAAGCGCCTTTCAGGGAATGACATACCTTGCAAAAGTACATATTCCGACATCTCTTACGCTTATTAAAGCAAGAGCTTTCCAAGGTTGTACACAAGTAGCAACAATCTATTATGCCGGCACGCCGAATCAGTGGGCGCAGATAGATTTTACAGTAACATCTACTTATTGCTATGGACATCCGTTTAATGCTTCTTCCGCATCTAATCGGAGTTTTTATTTCTACGATCAAAGCACGAAAGAGACCGTTGATTTGACTTTCTTTGCAGGTCTGACCCAGATTAAGCCATATGCTTTCTACAGAGCCAATAAGATTACCGATGTTTATATCCCCGGTACAGTTACTACTATCGGCACACATGCCTTGGATTGTGCTATTAAGCGATTATATATTAATAAGAGCGTTGCTCCGACTACCGGAACAACTGCTATATCGTGGTTGACAAGCGGCACATATATTTATATGCGTTCCGATGCGACGAGCTCATACAATAAACAACCTTGGATAAACACTACTTCTAGCACTTCAACCGGTGCCAAGAATTTAGGATACTCTGATTATAGCGCCACACGTGTTGACTGTTCATGGAAAACCAGTGGTAGCACTTATCTGTATTTACACAAAGTCAGCGGAACAATAAACTCTACTATTAACTGGTCACTTAGCGAAGATGGAACACTTACCTTTAGCGGAAGCGGAATGATCGCAACGTCGTATACTACCAGTACAGGACAATCAACTTTGTTGCCCTGGTATCGTTTCCGTCGACTGATAAACAAAGTCGTTATCAAATCAAGCGATACACCTATTACCAGTATAAGTAATGCATTAAACTGGAGTACGATGATTGAGGATATTACAGTTGCACAAACATATGTTCCTACTGTTAATGTCTCCGGATATTTGCTAGCTTCTGATGCGAATTTCTATGCATATAGAATGTCAACAGACAAAATCAATGTTTATGGAGATACCTCGTCCGAAGAAGATGATGCTTGGGAAGGTAGTCCTTGGGATGATAGTCGATTAAACGTAAGTTTCACCACTACTTTCTGTGGCGATCCTTCTGCGTTAACTATCAGCAATATAGGCACAACTACCGCTACGGCAAGTTGGACAGATGATAGAGGAGACAGTTGGAAATATATCTGCAAGACCGCTGCTTCTGCTGCTCCGACCAGTTCGGAATGGGAGAGTGCAGCAACTACAGCCAGCAAATCCGTTAATTTAACGGGTCTTACTCAAGGTACGAAATATAAATTCTATCTTATTTCCGATTGTGGTTCTGTAGGTACTAGTGATGTTATTACCTCTTCGGAGTTCTCTACGGACTGCGAGATTATTTCTTCGCTGCCTTGGAGTGAAGGCTTTGAGAGTGGCACAAACAACGTGATTCCTCTATGTTGGAAACAAGCATTGAGCAATGCTAACGGTTGGTTGCAAGTAAGAAATAGCAATCAACACGACGGATCAACAAAAGCCGCTCATTTATTCGGAGGCCGGACAAGTGTTTCTGTGATCACTGCTATTTTCCCTGAATTTGAGGATGACATCAAAGATTTGGCTTTGTCTTTCTACTATAAGACAAGCGTTACTAACGTCGACTATACCTACGGACAGCCGCAGTTAGGATATATTACCGACGCAGAAGATGCTTCTACCTTTGTGGCAGTAGGCGACGCTTTGGCTCAAGCAGAAAATTATACACAAGTACAAGATATCAACATGTCCGGTGCTCCAAGCGGTGCCCGTTTTGCTATCCGTTATGCAGGAGGTTCAGATAACGGCTACGTATATATCGACGACATCGTTGTTACCGAGAAACCGACTTGCAACAAGCCGACAGGCGTGGCTGTGACTGCGGATTCGGAGACCGCAGAAGGCGCCACGATTACATGGGATGCGAACGGCATGACTGCATGGGTAATGCAGGTATCCGAAGGCGATGCAGCAAGTTGGGGCGAGGACATTGCCGTTGCTACCAATTCCAAAGTACTGACCGGTCTGAAAGCCAACACCACCTATTATGTACGCGTGAAAGCGGACTGCGGCGGTGGTAGTGTGAGCGAGTGGAGTGACAATGTGTCCTTCACCACCCTCTGCGGTACGGTCAACGTAAGTGCTTCTTCCTCTTGGAACGTAGATTTCGAGAGTCTTGGCGACCATGTTATCCCCGAGTGCTGGGACAACTCCGCTTCGACAACCACCTCTTCCTGGGGCAATGGCTATATATGGGGTACGTTCGAGCGTTTCAGCAACAAAATGTTAGCAATGGACAACGCTGTACTGAGCGGCGGTACCGCCCTTATCAATACGCCGAATATCGCTATTCCGGATGACGGCAAGACCTACGAACTGACGTTCGACTATTCGAATATGGCGCTGGTAGGAAACAACCTGAGCGTGAAGATTTCCGCCGACGGCGGTGCATTTGCCGACAAGGGTACCTACTACCCCTGCGGAAATGTATCTTCCTATCCGGGCGAGTTTGTACCGGCAACCGTCAGCCTTGCTGACTACAGCGGACAGACGATCAAGGTGCAGTTCTTTGCGAACCCCACCAGCGGTACATCCTCCGACGGTGCGATGTTCATTGACAACATCAGCGTTCACAAAGTACCGACCTGCTTCCAGCCGACCGAACTGGCAGCATCGAACCTGACCCACAACAGCGCTCATATGACCTGGACAGCCGGTGCAAGCGAGACTGCTTGGCATCTCCAGTACCGCACAGATGGCGGTTCTTGGAGCGCAGAGCAAGCGGTAAGCACAACTCCGGCATTTGACATTGAGAGCCTCAGCGCAAACACGGAGTACTTTGTACGCATAAAAGCATACTGCGGTGTAGAAGACGAGAGCGAATGGAGCGAAGTTGCTTCCTTCACTACCCTCTGCGCTGCAGAAAGCATGCCGTTCAGCGAGGAGTTCAGCAGCGCGTCAGCTCTGCCTGATTGCTGGGAGGCAACTCCTGCAACGGGTACCTACAAATGGGGCGCATATGAGAACAGCGGTGCGTATAGTGTACAACTTCGTACCGGTTCGAGCGGTAGCGCTGAACTGCGTATGCCGCCTGTTGCGTTGAGCGAGGACGCTATCTTGCGCTTCGAATGGAAGAATGCGAACGGAGCACAAGTAAACATCTATGTTTCTACAGACGGAGGTTCAAGCAGAACGATGATTCCGAATGACTTGGGCAACGTTCATTCCGATTGGACAACGAAAGTCATTGATCTCTCTGCGTACACCGGTCAGACGGCTATAATCTACTTTGTAGCCAACTTCTCGACCGCTAACCAATACGCATATCTGGATGACGTGGAAGTAGTTGCCCGTCCGTGCGATATGATTCTGAGTATCGCGGCAGCGCCGATCACCGGCGGTGCTACACTCTCTTGGAGCGGCAACGTGCAGAAAATCCGTTACAAGACCGGTGCGAACGAATGGAGTTATGCTACTCCTGCCAACAACGCCGGTCCGCACACGTTGAGCGGTTTGACACCTGCCACCTCGTATCAGTTCTGCTTACTGCCGACTTGCTCGGAAGAGATCGAGGCTAACTGGACCAATGCAGTATTCTTTACAACCAAAGCAACCGAAATCATCCCGTATAGCAATGATTTCGAAGCAGAGACCCCTGGTGAGGTGCCGTTTAACTGGAGTCGTATCTCCTCTTCGGAATACCCGCAGGTAAGCCACGATTCCTATGCCTACAGAGATGGTGGCAGCTTCGGTGACCAAGGCAACAGCGTGAAGTTCTACGGTGTTAATGACCAGATCTTAGTATTCCCCGAGTTTGATGCAAATCTTGGCGACTTGATTGTTTCCTTCCACTACCGTAACCGCGACTGTACCATGCAGTTGGGTTATATAGAAGAAGACGGTACAACCTTCGTAGCTCTTGAGACCCTGCCCACGCAACCCGGTTATGGCGAGTTCCCGTTCGAGAAAGACCTCTACGGCATCAGCAGCGATGCGAAAAACCTCGCTATCCGCTACTCCAACGCCGGTGGTACTGCGCAAGCTTGGGTAGATAATGTGGAAGTAAAAGAGACTACTTGCGGTCAACCGACCGGATTGGCATTTGATAATGTAACCGCTAATTCTGTTCATATCAGTTGGGCGGCTTCGGCACGTGGCGGTGAGTCCAACTACCAGTATATCCGTCAAGTCGCAAGCGCGGCAGACCCCAATTGGGCAAGTGCAACCTTGATCGGCAACGATGTGACTGAACTGAACATTACCGGTTTGAACGCCAACACCAGATATGAGTTCTATCTGCGCTCCTACTGCGGTGTAAGCGACCAGAGCACACCGGTGAAAGTAGAGTTCACTACGCTGATGAAGGACGAAGTATTCGAAGATCTGGCATCTGCGACCAATAACGAGACTCGACTGGCTGCATTGGAAGGACAAACGATTAACATGACTATCAAGCGTCCGTTGTTGCTCAATGGTGACTACTGCACACTCTGCTTGCCATTCGACCTGAGTGCTTCAGAAATAGCAAATCCCGAGTGCCCGCTGCACGGCTTCGTCATTAAAGAGTTTGAGATGTCACAAGCAGCTTCGGGTGCAGTGAACATCTACCTGAATCAGGTAACCTCTATTGAGGCGGGTAAGGCATACTTCGTACGCTACGCCGGAGAGCCTTCTGAAGATCGACTGACACCGATGACTTTCCGTAGCGTAGAGATCATACGCAGCACACCGCTGGACGAAGAGTTGACAGATGATTGCACACCTCACGGCGTCTTCAACCCGTTCGCTTTGGTTGCCAACGATGCGACTACGCTCTTCCTCTCATCGAACAACACGCTCTATTACCCGAGCGCAAACGGTACGATGAACGGTTTCCGTGCCTACATTAAAGTAGGCGGTGAACTTAGTGCTCCTATCCGTCGCGGCGCTCCGATCCGTATCGTGGAGAAAGAGAATACGGCTACAAGCTTGGATCAACTCACCAATGACAAATCACCAATGACAAATAAAGTCCTCCGTGACGGACAGATCATCATCATCCGCGACGGCAAAGAATACAATGTTATGGGTATTCGCCTCTAAATGGCTAAATGGAAAAAAATAAATGGTAAATGGTAAATGACCCAATGGTAAATATCATTATGAAAAAGAACTATATACAGCCTCAAACGATGGCACAGTTTTTGCAAGGAATGCATGTGATTTGCGGTAGTAATCCGGATCTTACTTCTGGAGGCCCCGGAGACCCGAACGAAAAGGAAGTATTCTGATGGACTGATTTAAATGATGATACATATGAGAAAGATCTTTTTAGCTGTCGCACTATGTGCGATGACATTAGCTGCAAATGCAGCGTACCGCAAGTATTTGTGCGGTATCACCAGTGTTACGGTTGATACGCTGCAAAGCGCAACCAAGAATCAGTTCACCCTCACCTTCGAGCAGAAATGCAAGAACACGGCAGAGTACAGTAAACCGGACACATATTACACCTCTACCGTCAAGTTGGTACTTAACTCGGATGACCGTACCCTTGAAGGTGTTTACACCACCGAAGGTGCAAGTACGACCAGTTCATCTGCAAACGTAAACGACCAGACCATCAACCTCATTACATCGGAGTTTACATCTGGTTCCACCAGCCGTTTGTTGCGTAAAGATAGTATCTCTACTTTCACCATCGAGAAAGTGGACGAGACCCATTACGCTATCACTTCAGGTGACTTGTTTTTCTCCAAACGCTTGGATCAGACCACGGACACTTGGGAGTATTTCTATAGCTACGACGCAGACGAGATCCTTACCGAAGGTATCCAACCGAAGCCCTTTGTCTTTGGATACTCCGGTGAGTATGAGGAGGCCGTTTATAACTACGACATGACCGTTAATGGTATCAGTGTAGTACGCGACGACAGCGAATATGACGCTATCCGCTATTTCCTGACGCTTAGTTGCGTAGGTAAGAACCGCGAAAACAACACCGAGCATAATTACGAAGTACAGTTGGCCATTTACCCCACTTCGGAGTCCATCGTGGGTACGTTTGCCACGCAAGGCGGTAACCTGCTTTACTCGTCCAACAGCTACGTCAAGGACCTCAAGATTAACAAAACCCGTTACCTTGCCAATGACTCGATCAGCAGTATTCAGATAAAGTCAAAGGGCGTGAACCAATATAGTTTCTATGGCGGTACGCTTATCTGTACAGATATTGATGCCAACTACATGGCTATTTATGGCAAAAAACGCGTAGAAGCTGTGCATTATTACCACTTCAGCGATAATGACGGTCAAGGTATCCCCTTCGGTTATGACGAGACCAGCACGGAGATTGAACTGACACCGAATAAGATCGATATCGAGAGCACTATTAACGGACTTGAGCTCACGCTCCAGACTACCGATGCCAATAACGTCGCTTATACGGTTTATCTGATTTTGGACAGCGAATCGCTTGCCGGCACGTTTACCTACACCAGCGGTTTGAGCGCTTGGTCCAAAGTGGAGCGTGGTACCATCAGCAGTTCGTACGTCGCAAGCGGCGCGACCGTCACCATCAACGCGAAGGGTAACAACGCTTACACGATCTCCGGTAGTTTGCTCTGCGAGAACGAGTACACCTATATCCTCAAAGCGTTTGACTTCAATTACGGCACTGTCGGAATTGATCAAATCACCAATGACAAATCACCAATGACAAATAAGGTCATCCGTGACGGACAGTTGATTATCATCAATGACGGTAAGATCTTCAACGCTCAAGGTGCACAGCTTCAATAAGCCGTTTTTGAACATAAAAAGAAAGAAAATCTCACGTACATTTGCGTATGTGAGATTTTTTTTGTACCTTTGCCGCCGATTTGATTGCATAGCTCTATGAAAAGAGGATTTTTATGTTTGATGCTGTGCGTAGCAGCGGTCATCAAAGCCCTTGCAGCTTATACGCTTACAGCAAGCAGTGTGACTATCACCGACGTGACGGTCGATAAGAATAATTTCTTCGTTTTGGTCAAAGCAGCCACCTCTACCGGTGAGTACGAAGTGGGCTTCGATGTATGGCCCGCCCAACACTCGGCTATCGGTTCCTTCAATGCCGACGACAAGACCATTGGTTACGTGAGCAGCTATGTCCACAAGACCAAAGCGAACGGCAGTGCGGTAAATATGTGGTACTACCCGGACGAAGAGGCTCCGATCAGTCTGAGTATTGAGCAGAAAGATGAGACAACCTGCACCTTGAGCGGTTCCATCACCGCTTCCCGTAACAGTCAAGTTTATACCTATAACATCCCTGCTTTTGACTTCGCCTATGCGGAAGGACCCGTTGATCCCGAACCCGAGAAAGACCCCTACCGCTTTGAACCCGAGACACCGACCACGATTAACTTCACCGCCGACGTCATTCATTTCCGACAACGGAGCGGCTATATCGAAGTCACGCTCAACGAGATGGCGAACGAGACCTATGATTGGATCGAACTGCGTCTGCTCTCCGACACCATGGACATGCCTGCCGGCACCTATACGATCAACGATAGTTATACCGAGGGTACGCTAACGGCTTCCAAAGGCTACTTAAACAATACTGCCGGCGATGACCCCTGCTACGTGGCGATTCGTGTCCAAGAAGAATGGGGACAATACACCCCGTATTACTTGGAAAGCGGTAACCTGACCGTTCGTTTTAACACCAAAGGCGATACGATCTTTATCACCGGAACCGCCTTCTCGCATAACGGTTCTACCATCAACGTGAACGCAAAAGCGTATAACATGCTTTATGTAGAAGAAGAGCAACCCAAAGAACCGGAATTCGTGAACCTTGCCATCGACACGGTGGTTATCACCTATCTGAGCAACCTGTCCGACAGTACCAATAACATCTTCTACTACACCTTCAATTTCAGCAAGGCAGATGATTATCCCACCGTGCTGACCGATGTCATCCTCTCCAAACCGATGGAATTGGTTGCCGGTACTTACTCCCTGGCTAACAGCACATTAGACGGACTTCAGTTATCGCAGAACCAAACGGATTTCGAAGCGAATATCTTTGCCGGAGGTGCCTATAATTTCGTAACCGCTTCCCTCACCCTCACACCCTCCAATAACGGTCAGTGGCGCTATGAGATGGTGATGAACGACGATATCGGCAGTGAGTACACGTTTGCCTTTTCGCAGACACCGCATATCATCCTGTACCCCGAACCGGTGGTTAACCCCGAAGATCAACCCTACACGGACGAACAGAAGGAGATCTCTATCGTCAGCGTCGCCTTAGATACAATCGTTTGGGATGCGAAGTCGGTAAGCAAAGACGGTGTCATCGACATCTATCTCACGCAACTCAAAGCGGATAGCTACGGTCTGCGTGCTTACATGGCATTGGGTATGTACGCCAGCCAGGCCTACCCTGCCGCAGGAACCTATCCGGTGAACGGGACCGAAGAGGACAACACTTTCAGTGCCTCGATGGGTCGATACGGTAACATCCTTTTCCCCTGCTATCTCACCCTGATGGACGAGGCTGGTTGGGCGCACGCCGTTTGGTATATCGTGGACGGAAACATCACTCTCTCTTACGAAGGAGAACAACCCATCCTGTCCGGCGAATGTACGTCTTACTTCGGTTCGACCATTAAATTCGCATACCGTCCTGCCGCACAAGGCATTGAAACAGTCGAAAGTCAAAAGTCGAAAGTCGAAAGCCGGAAGATCATACAAGACGGACAACTGTTCATCCTGCGGGACGGCAAAAAATATTCTATAATGGGACAAGAAGTTCGTTAATTGCGGACAAAATTCATTATTTTGGGGAAAAGTGGCATACACTCTTGTGTATGTCATTTTTTTTTTGTACCTTTGCGGCCGATTTTAATTTGGCACAGTGTGGCCTGTAGAAAAAGTTTATGCAAAATATTCGAAACATAGCAATTATTGCGCACGTGGACCACGGCAAAACGACCTTGGTCGATAAGATGCTGTACACGGCGCATGTGGTGAGTCAGAAATCCGAATTCAGCGATCAACCCAAAGAGTTGATCTTGGATAACAACGATCTGGAGCGGGAACGCGGTATCACCATTCTCGCCAAGAACGTAGCCATCGACTACAAGGGAACGAAGATCAATATTATCGACACTCCGGGGCACGCTGACTTCGGCGGTGAGGTGGAACGTGTGCTGAACATGGCGGATGGCGTACTACTGCTCGTCGATGCCTTCGAAGGTGCGATGCCGCAGACACGATTCGTGCTGCAGAAAGCACTCGAACTGGGACTCAAACCGATCGTCGTCATCAACAAAGTGGATAAACTCAACTGCCGTCCGGACGAGGTACAGGAAGAAGTCTTCGACTTGATGTGTAACCTCAACGCGACCGATGACCAGTTGGATTTCCAGACCCTCTACGGTTCTGCCAAGCAAGGTTGGATGTCCACCGATTGGCGCAAACCGACCACAGACCTCACCGACCTCCTGGACGCCATCATCGAGTATATACCGGCGCCGGAAGAGAACCCGGGTACGCCGCAGATGTTGGTCACTTCGCTGGACTACAACTCCTACGTAGGCCGTATCGCCATCGGTCGTGTACACCGCGGTGAGTTCAAAGACGGTCAGGCCGTCACGCTCGCCAAGAAAGATGGCACGATGGTCAAGACCAAGATCAAAGAGCTGCATACCTTCTCCGGTATGGGGCATGTGAAGACCGATGTTGTCAAGAACGGCGACATCTGCGCGATGATCGGTATTGACGGTTTTGAGATCGGCGACACTGTTTGCGATGCCGAGAACCCTGAGGCACTCAAACCGATTGCTATCGACGAGCCGACGATGTCCATGACCTTCTGCATCAACGACAGTCCGTTCTTCGGACAGGACGGTAAGTTTGTAACGAGCCGACATATCCAGGACCGACTCAACAAAGAGTTGGAGAAGAACCTTGCCCTGCGTGTCGAGAAAGGTGCGGAAGAGTCCTCTTGGCGCGTCTATGGACGTGGCGTACTGCACTTGTCTGTCCTCATCGAGACCATGCGTCGCGAAGGATACGAATTGCAAGTGGGTCAACCCCAAGTGATCATCAAAGAGATCAACGGCGTCAAGTGCGAACCGGTTGAGTCGCTTACCGTCAACACCCCCGAAGAGTGCTCCGGTAAGATCATTGAGTTCGTCTCTACCCACAAAGGCGAGATGACCAAGATGGAGATGGTCAACGACCGTGTACACCTCGAGTTCACCATCCCGTCTCGTGGTATCATGGGTATGCGTACCTACGTCATGAACGTCTCGGCAGGTGAAGCCATCATGGCACACCGCTTCCTGGAGTACCAACCCTGGAAAGGCGAGATCGTCAAACGTAATAACGGTTCGCTCATCGCCATGGAGGCCGGTACCGCCTATGCCTACGCACTCGACAAACTGCAAGATCGTGGCAAATTCTTCATCGATCCGCAGGAAGAAGTCTATGCCGGACAGGTGGTAGGCGAGAACGCCAAGGAAGGCGACATCGTCATCAACGTCACCAAATCCAAGAAACTGACAAATATGCGTTCCAAATCGGCAGACGACAAAGCCGTTCTTCCGCCGCCTGTTCGCATGTCACTCGAGGAAGCACTCGAGTACATCAAAGAGGATGAGTACGTGGAGGTAACCCCGCACGCAATGCGTATCCGCAAGATCATCCTCGACGAACTGGAACGCAAACGCGCCGGCAGAGCCTAAGCGAATTGAAAATTGAAAATTGAAAATTGAAAATTTTATATATTTATGAAAATTGAACAAAGTGAAGTAAAAGACCTGAAAGCTGTCGTAACGCTGACTATTGAGCCGGCAGACTATCAGGAAGAAGTGGCTAAGCAACTCAAAGAAGTGCGCCACAAAGCACAAATGCCGGGTTTCCGTCCGGGAATGGTTCCTGCCGGCTTGGTAAAGAAAATGTACGGCAAGGGTATCTTGGCGGACGTTCTTAACAAAAAAGTAGGCGAAGGTCTGCAGAAACATATCGAGGATAACAAACTGAATATCCTGGGTGATCCGCTGCCTAACAAAGAGCAAGGTAATGTAGATCTCGATCACGAAGAGACCTTCACCTTTGCCTTCGACATCGCTGTCGCACCTGAGTTCGACGCTAAGTTGACGGCTAAGAACAAACTGCCGGAATATACCATCGAACCGACCGAAGAGATGATCGACAAACAGGTGGAAGCTTATGCCAACCGTTTCGGCGAGTACATCCCGGAGGACAAAGAGAAAGGTACGAAAGCAGAAGTAAAACCGGTACCGGTAGATGCTGAGTTGTTCGCAAAAGTGTACGGCGCTGACGCTCCGAAGGATGAGAAAGCGTTCCGTGATCGTATCAAAGAAGACATCGTTCGCAGCCTGGCTGAAGAGTCCAAATACCGTTTCGGTATCGACGTCAAAGAGGCGGTCATGAAGAAGATGGAGAAGGTCGAATTCCCGGTGGACTTCCTCAAACGCTGGGTACTTGAAACAAACGATAAGATGACCCAAGAGGAACTCGATAAGGACTTCGATAAGATGCTCGACGAACTCAAATGGCACCTCGCTAAGGACCAGTTGATGAAAGAGTTCAAGATCGACGTGCAGAAAGAGGAAGTGGAAGAGTTCGCGAAACGTATCGCTAAGATGCAGTTTATGCAGTACGGCCTGATGAACGTAGAAGACGCTATGCTCGCTAACTACGCTCAGGAGATGCTCAAGAACGAGAACCAACTGCGTAACATCGTGGAGCGCGTCGTTGAAGAAAAGATCTTCGCTGCTATCAAGGGCGTTGCCAAGATCGAAGCAAAGACCATCTCGCAAGAGGATTTTGACAAACTCTTCAAGTAAATCACAAATCACAAATCACAAATCACAAATTGAATGTTTCACATTCATTTTATAGCTATTGGCGGTGCGGCAATGCATAACTTGGCATTAGCCGTCGCCTCCAAAGCAGGGTACAAGGTAACGGGGTCGGACGATGAAATCTTCGACCCTGCTTTGTCTCACTTGCGTGACGCAGGTCTCCTGCCCGATGAGATGGGTTGGCACCCCGAACGGATCACACCCGACATCGATGCCATCATCTTAGGTATGCACGCACGCGAAGACAATCCCGAACTGGTTCGGGCTCGGGAGTTAGGCATCAAGATTTACTCCTTCCCGGAGTACCTCTACGAGCAGACCAAAGATAAGATCCGTATCGTCGTAGGCGGGTCACACGGTAAGACAACCACCACCTCCATGATCCTCTATGTGCTCAACCGACTCGGTATCGAAACCGACTACATGGTAGGGGCGCAGATAGAAGGCTTTGAACGAATGGTTCGCTTGTCCGATACGGCGAAATACGCTGTCTTCGAAGGAGACGAATACCTCACTTCCCCACTCGACCTGCGTTCCAAATTCCTTTGGTACCACCCCCATGTAGCTATCCTTACAGGCATCGCTTGGGATCATATCAATGTCTTCCCCACTTTCCCGGAGTACGTGGACACCTTTCGTAAGTTCGTTCATTCGATCGAACCCGAAGGGTCCTTCATCTACTATAAGGGCGACGAGAATCTGCGTCTGTTGGCGGAAGAAATCACAAATATTTCCGTCATCCCGTATCGGGAATATGACGGAAATACCCCCATGCAGGTCTTCGGACGTCACAACATGCAGAACCTCCAAGCCGCAATGCTCGCTTGTCACTGTATCGGCGTAGCACCCGACGATTTCTACCGGGAGATCAGTACCTTCACCGGCGCCAGCAACCGTCTGGAGAAGATATGCGAGACGGAAACGAGCGTGGCGTACAAAGATTTTGCACACTCGCCGTCCAAACTCAAAGCAACCGTCAATGCCGTTCGGGAACGATATCCGGAGAAGAAACTCATCGCCTGCATGGAGCTACACACCTTCAGCAGCCTCATGGCGGATTTCTTACCGCAATACAAAGATTGTATGAAGGAAGCCGACATTGCATATGTCTATTTCAATCCCAAAGTGATCGAACATAAACGACTCACTCCGATCACAAAAAAGGAAGTTCGCGATGCGTTTGGCACGAAAAATGTAGAGGTGTTTACAGAGAGCGAAGCCCTGCAAGAACGTCTCAAAAGCCTCAACTACGGCAACACGGCTTTATTAATGATGTCATCAGGCACCTTCGACGGCATTAACGTAAAAGAGTTTGCAACGAATCTTTTATCTTTTAGTGAGTGAAACGAACGGTCTTTCGTCTTTTATCTACAGTTATGAATAAACAACAAAAACGCGATTATCTATACATGCGCATGGCGCGCACTTGGGCAGAGAATAGTTACTGCGTGCGCCGCAAAGTGGGTGCGCTGCTGGTCAAGAACCAGATGATCATCTCGGACGGCTACAACGGTACTCCTTCGGGATTTGAGAACATCTGCGAAGATGAGAACAACGTCTCTAAACCCTACGTGCTCCACGCCGAAGCGAATGCGCTGACAAAGGTAGCCCGCTCTAACAACAGCTCCGATGGCGCAACCCTGTACGTCACCGCCTCGCCTTGTCTCGAGTGCTCCAAACTGATCATCCAATCCGGTATCAAACGCGTCGTGTACGGCGAAGAATACCGCATCATGGACGGCGTCGAACTGCTCAAACGAGCCGGCATTGAAGTCGAATTCTTAAATGACAAAGAACAATGAAAAAGTATCTTCTTCCTACATTGACAGTTATCGGCGTTGCCTTAGGCTTGTTCATCGGCATGTCGCTGACACAAAAAGCGAACGCACAACGTCTCGTCATTCGTGACGGTCAACTCAGCTTCGAGCAATCGAAAGTGGACGAACTGCTGCACCTGATGGAAACGGCCTATGTGGACCAACTGGACATCGATAGTATCACCGACGAAGTGATGACGGAGATCATACAGAAACTGGACCCGCATAGTGCCTACATCCCCAAAGAAGACCTGGAGATGGTCAACAGCGAACTGGCAGGTTCGTTCTCCGGTATCGGTGTGCAGTTCACCATCCAGCAAGACACCGTACGTATCGTAGCAGTCATCGCAGGCGGACCGAGTGAAGGAATGGGCGTGCTGGCAGGTGATAAGATCATCACCGTCGATGACAGCGTCTTCACCGGTAAGAAGATGAATAACGAGAAGGTAATGCGCACCCTGCGGGGCGAGAAAGGAACACTCGTCAAGTTAGGCATCCTGCGTGCCGGTTCACCGGAACTGCTCTATTACACGATCACACGTGGCGACATACCCGTAACCAGCGTAGATGCCAAATTCATCATCGAGGCGAACGGAAAGAAGATCGGTTTCGTGCGGGCGAATAAGTTCGGCGAGACCACCTATCGGGAGTTCATCACCGCACTGGCTGAACTGCGCGGCAAAGGGGCTACCAAATACATCATTGACTTACGGGAGAACTCCGGCGGTTATATGGACCAAGCGATTCGCATGGCGAACGAGTTCCTGCGTCGGGGCGACATGATCGTTTATGCCGAAGGCAAAGCCTATCCGCGTTATGAAGCTAAAGCCGATGGTAGCGGTCGGTTCAAAGATGCAGAGATCGTCGTTCTCATTGATAACTTCTCCGCGTCCGCTTCGGAGATCTTCGCCGGCGCTATGCAAGACAATGACCGCGCCACAATCATCGGTCGTCGTTCGTTCGGGAAAGGTCTCGTACAACAACAGATACCCTTCGACGACGGTAGTGCCGTTCGTCTGACCGTAGCACGTTACTACACCCCTTCCGGACGTAGTATTCAGAAACCCTATAAGTTAGGCGAACAGGACAATTACGAGAACGAACTGCTGGAACGCTGGGAGCATGGTGAGTTCTATTCTGCCGACTCGATACACTTCAACGACACAACCGTCTATCGAACCAAAAACGGACGAATCGTTCACGGTGGAGGAGGTATTATGCCGGATATCTTTGTGGGACGTGATACCACACTCAACACCCCTTGGTATAACCGCTGCGTGAACTTGGCGTACACCTATCAGTTCGCGTACCAATACACGGACGAACACCGCAAAGAGTTAAGCAAATACAAAGATTGGCAATCCTTGGAGAAACATCTGAACAAACAGAACCTCTTACGTTCGTTTGTAGCCTTCGCCAAGGATAAAGGCGTCGAACCCAACGAAGCAGAGATCAAGAAGTCCGCTCCGCTGATGAATCGACTGCTCAATGCCTATATCGTACGCAACATCTTAGGTGACGATGGCTTCTTCCCGCTCTTCGAACGGGACGATGAGATAACGAAAGTTGCCGTGGAGCAACTTTCGAAGTGAGAGGTTAGTGGTTAGAGGTTAAAGGAAAAATGGCAACCGGTTTGGTTGCCATTTTTTTGTTTAGAACGCTTTCAAAGCAGCTAATACGTATTGGTAGAATTTCTGAACCGTAGCGATGTTCACACGCTCGTCAGGACTGTGCGGGTGCTCGATGGTCGGACCGAACGAGATCATCTCCATCTGCGGATAGTTACCACCGATGATACCGCATTCCAAACCGGCATGGATCGTCACGATACGGGGACTGTTACCGAACTCCTTCTCGTACGTCTCTTTCATCACTTTCAGTAAGTTACTCTTGAAATTCGGTTGCCAACCCGGATAAGCACCGCTGAACTTGACATCGGCGCCTGCCAAGGAGAAGGCTGACTGAATGATCGATGCCAACTCCTCTTTGCGGCTCTCCACATTCGAACGCGTCAGACAGAAGACGGTCACCTTGTTCTCTTCCGTCTTGATCATCGCTACGTTATTCGAGGTCTCCACGATGTCCGGCATCTCCGGAATCTTTCGATACACACCGTGCGGACAAAGGGTGATAGCGTGAATCAGGAAGTCCTGTACATCCTCCGGCATCTCCTGCTTGGGACACTCTACCTCCGTCGCTTTGAACGTCAGATCGGTCTCGATACCGTCGTATTCACGCAACCAGAGGTCCTCATAACGATCGACAAGATCTTGCAAGTCCTGATAACTCTCCTCCGGAATCGTGATAACCGCCGATGCCTCACGCGGGATAGCGTTACGCAACGAACCGCCTTCTACACATGCCAGACGCGCTTCGAAATTAGCGACAGCGTCTTTGAGGAAACGGAAGAGTAACTTGATCGCATTCGCACGTTGCAGGTGAATGTCGCAACCCGAGTGACCGCCTTTGCAACCCTTGAGTTCCACCTTAAGCGCGATGTCGCCCTTCTCCGTATCTACCGGTTGGAAATCGAACGTAGCCGTTGTGTCAATACCTCCGGCGCAACCTACATACAACTCGCCTTCCGTCTCCGAATCCAAGTTCAACAGGTACTTACCTTGCAACCAACCGCCTTTGAGGTCATTGGCACCGTACATACCTGTCTCCTCATCGATCGTGAAGAGTGCCTCCAGCGGCGGGTGAACAACGTTCTTGTCCGCCAAAATAGCCATCGCCGTAGCCACACCGATACCGTTGTCTGCTCCCAGCGTCGTACCTTTAGCCGTTACCCACTCACTGTTATCCTCCACATAAGCCTGAATAGGATCTTTCTCAAAATCAAACTCGATGTCGCTGTTCTTCTGCGGGACCATATCCATATGACCCTGCAGAATGATTCCCGGATGGTTCTCCATACCGGCACTCGCCGGTTTACGAATCAATACATTACCGATCTCGTCCTGAAGGGTCTCCAGACCTAAGGACTTTCCGTAGTTCACTAAGAAATCGGCGATCTCTTTGCGCTTACCGCTCGGACGCGGAATCTGGGTAAGGCTGTAGAAACAATTCCACAAACCTTTGGGATCTAAATTTTTCATATCTTTAAACTTTAAACATTCAACATTCAACCTTAATCAATCGTCATTTCCCCGCAGAGGTCTTTCATGATCAACTCCTTCGCCTTCTCCGGGCTTTCTCCCAAGAGCAGCATCATCTTCGTCAGCAGCGCTTCTGTCGTGATATCATACCCCGACAACACCCCTGCCTTCATCAGATTAAGCGACACCGCGTACAGACCCATCTCCACCGAACCGGTGTTGCATTGCGTCTTATTGACGATGATAATCCCTCGGTCCACAGCCGCTTTCAATTCATGGTACAACCATTTGTCAGTAGGTGCATTACCGGCTCCGAAAGTCTCCAAGACCACTCCTTTTAAACCGCGCGTACGCAAGAGTGCGCGCACGACGGGTTGCTGGATTCCCGGAAAAAGCTTAAGCACCGCCACATTCTTATCAAACGTAGTGTGCAGCGTCAGAGGTGACTCCGGATCGGAATAATGAACCAAATGCGGTTGGTACGTGATATGAACACCTGCCTTCGCCAGTGCCGGGTAGTTATAACTGTTAAAGGCACTGAAATGCTCGGCATTACGCTTCGTCGTTCGGTTGGCACGGAAAAGGCGGTCCTCAAAATAAATCGTCACCTCCGGCACAATCGCATTACCCTCATCATCCTTGGCTGCCGCAATCTCAATCGCAGTCAACAGGTTCTCCTTCGCATCGGAACGAAGAACACCCACCGGCAACTGCGAACCCGTGAAAACCACCGGCTTGGACAGGTTCTCTAACATAAATGAGAGAGCCGATGCCGAATAACTCATCGTGTCCGTTCCATGCAAAATCACGAACCCGTCGAACTCCTCATAACGGTCATAGACCATCTGAGCCATGCGAACCCAACAGTCCGGGTTCACGTCCGACGAATCCAAGAGCGGAGAGAAAGCCTCTATCTCAACCTGGATATCACCGGCAAAAAGTTCCGGCATATAGGCTTTGAACGTCTCTATGTCCGCAGGTACCAACGCTCCGGAATGACCGTCACGAACCATGGTAATGGTTCCTCCCGTAGAAATCAAAAGCACTTTATTCATAGCTTTTCTACCGTTTTAGGGCGCAAAGTTAGTAAAAAATTTGCATATATGCAAGAATTTTTGTAATTTTGCAGCGAATTTAAGCAATATGTCCACAAAAATTCTGGTTATAGACGGCGACATCAGCCTTTCCACCGTACTGAACGACTATCTCTGTAGTCGGGGCTACAAGGCGCGTGCCGTAGGGGACGGAAAAGCGGCTTTGGACCTGCTGGCTGCCGAACATTGGAACCTCGTTCTCATGGAGATACAAGGCATCGGGATGAACGGTTTTGAGTTACTCAAAGATATCCGTCACCGCTTACCGCAGATCCCGCTCATCGTTCTCACCACACGCTCCGACCGGGAGAACCAGATGCGGGCGTTTCAACTGGGCTGCGACGATTACCAGACCAAACCTTTCTCCATGGACATCCTCATCTGTCGCATGGAAGCGATCCTGAGACGGGTGCGGGCGTTCGAAGAAAGCAAACAAAAAGTCTTCGACCTCAACGGACATACCTTTGATGCCACCCACCAGACCTTCGACGGCCGGCATATGTCTTCCCGGGAAAGTGACCTGCTGCTGATGCTCTGCCGGGCCGAATCGGAAGTGGTGGACAAACACCGGATTCTAAGCGCCCTTTGGAAAGAAGACAATGCCTTCACGGCTCGCTCTTTAGGCGTGTATATCAACCACTTACGAGCTTACCTCACTCCCGTTGACTACGAGATTATTGCCGTTCGTTTTAAAGGTTATAAATTAGTAAATCATAAATCACAAATATGAAAATCATCGCCCCAAGTGTACTGTCTGCCGACTTCGGACATCTGGCAGAAGATTTAGAGATGATCAACCGCAGTGAGGCGGATTGGTTACATATCGACGTGATGGACGGGACCTTCGTACCCAACATCTCATTCGGTTTTCCGCTGATGGAACCCTTCCGTAAGTACTGTACCAAACCCCTCGACGTACACCTGATGATCGTTCATCCCGAGAAGTACGTAGAGCGTTTCTGCGATGCCGGCGCATGGTCGGTGGGTTTTCACCTCGAAGCCGTAGAAGATCCCTTACCGATACTGGACCTCATCAAAGCCAAAGGTGTTCGTACTTGCCTGACTATCAATCCCGATATCGATGTCCAACGACTTGTACCCTATCTCGATAAAGTGGATATGATTCTCCTCATGTCCGTCTTTGCTGGCTTCGGAGGACAGAAATTCATCCCGGAGACGATGGATAAGATCCGTTTTATTCGTCAAGAGATAGACCGCCGTGGTTTGCCGACGCTCATCGAAATAGACGGCGGTGTCAACACCCGAAACGCTGCCGAACTCTTCGCCGCTGGAGCCGACGCCCTCGTTGCCGGTAGTGCCGTCTTCGGTGCCAACGATCCCGAAGAGGCGATACGGAGTATGAAAAAGGAATAAGTCAACCATAAGAACCTATCTGAGCCCTTATAACACAAGGCTTGCGCCGTAGGCGTATTGGGTGATTATTGCGTGATTATAGGGTGATTATTGTGTGATTCAAAGAATAAGGGCATATCCGATGGTCGTATTGCTGTTACCACTGGTGGCAGCAATACTGCTTTATGATCGTTTTTTTCCGCCTGCTCCTTTTCCGGAAAACCAACGCGACTATGCCTTTGTCGTGACCGCCGGACCACGTTCCACACCTAAATGTGAGCGGTTCGAAACCAAACTCATCGCCCAACGTGACAGCGGTACATGGGAAAAGGCAAAAGGAAAAGTATATCTCTACTTGCTGCGCGATAGCGCAAACACGATGCCTTCGTACGGCGACACGATCATAGCGCACACCTCCATTGAGCAAACCCACCAAGCAGGAAGAGCCTTTGCAGCACGCTACACGCTCTCACCCGCTCCCGATCACACCGTCCCCTTACAAGTTCGACTCTACAATCGTTTATCTGCCGCAGGTCTGGAAGACGATGAGTTAGCCGTAGTAGGAGCGCTAACCTTAGGCTACAAAGACGATATCGACCCTGAACTGCGACATCGTTTTCAAGCGTCCGGAGCAGCACATGTGTTGGCGGTAAGCGGTTTGCATACCGGTATCCTTTATGTTCTAATTCTCTGGCTGTTAACCTTAGGCGGTAGAATCAAACCAAGGTACGAAAATCAACTTGGCAGATGTCTGATAAGCGGAGTGCTTATTGCCGTCATGTGGGGCTACGCATGGCTCACCGGAATGACCCCCTCCGTAGTACGCGCCGTACTGATGGTAACGCTTGTTGAGATAGGCAAAATGATCTATCGTAATAGTTTTAGTATCAACACGATAGCCGCAGCTGCGGTACTAATTCTTTTGGTTCGTCCTTATGACCTTTGGAGCGTCAGTTTCCAACTCAGTTTCGCTGCCACGGCTTCAATCGTTCTCTTCGCAAATGCCCTTGGTTCAACCATCAAATACCGTTCTCTAAAGAAAACATTCTGGGGTAAAATCCTCAATTGGTTCATCGGTATTATACTCGTATCCTTAGCCGCTCAACTCGGCACGATGCCCATCACAATGTTCCATTTCGGACAAGTAAGTACCTACTTCCTGCTTACCAACTTACTCGTCCTTCCGCTTGCCACCCTGCTGGTACCTTCGGGTTTGCTTTCTATCGCTTTTGGAGGCAGCGGAATCGGTTTGCTTGTCGGAAAAGTCACAAGTGGCTTGGCTTTGTTGATGAACCACGCCGTAGGATGGATTGAAAGTTTACCCGGCAGTACCGTTTCGGCACAGGTTAACGGTCCCATGATTGTCGTATATTATGCACTTTTATTGTGTTTTTTGGTCTTTGTACTAAGAAAACGCACATAAAAACACATGCGCGCTTGCGTATATCAAAAAAAAGTTGTACCTTTGCAGCCGATTTGGAAATTTAGTACTGATGAAAAAACTTTTTGTCAAAAAAACACTGTTATCTATACTGTTCCTTTCGGTCAGTATCGGTGTTTGTGCGCGCAACAGGTTCAGCCTGGATGAGGACAACTATCATTTCGGCTACGTGACGGCCGGACTCGGTTATACTTCCCTTAGTTATCATTCCGGAGACATCTCCGCCAAAGGCGGTGTGGGGTGTCTGGCAGGATTCGGTTATGAGTTCCGTCGCCATAACGCTTGGGTCAGTGCCGGCTTGCAATTCCAGCGCTTGGGCTCGGAATTGAACATCAACGACTATACCTATACCCCGCCCGTCGGAGGTTTGGATGACCTGGGACGCGTGGTCAAAGAGTACCGCTATTCCATTCATCAGCACGACCAACAGAACTGGATGACATTGGACATTCCGGTGATGGCAGGTTACTATAACAACGGTTTCTATATCGGAGCCGGTTTCAAAGTGGCTTTCCCTGTTTATACCGCCGGTAAGGTGAGCGGTTCGTACGATATCGACGCCCTCTACGACCGCTATGTCGGTATCGTCAGCGATATGCATTACTACAAGACCTATCCGTACGAAGGCAATATGGAGCGTTATCCCCTTCGTCCGATGGTTTCGGTAATAGGCGAAGTCGGTTTTGACTTCCTTTCGCTCATGACCACCAATGACCGCTTATGCCACCTGCTCAAGGTAGGTATTTACTTCGAATATGGACTGAATACCGTTAAAACCAGCCCGATTTCGGAACCCGTCACCATCAATCCGCAAAACATTACCGATGCAACCATAAACCCCTATTATGCTACCGAGAAAGGTGCGCTCAGTCACACCGTTCCCTATATGGTAGGTGCCAAAATAACCTACATGATAGGTGGTAGCCGTAGCGCTACGGCTACTTGGCATAAGGGTTGCCAATGCTATGGATACTAATTCATACCGATTTAGAAGAACATGAAGAAATCATACCAACATACTTTATGGCCTGCAGCACTCGTTCTGCTGCTCTCCTTGTGCTCCGTAACGGCTTTTGCGGCGAACTATACCATCAATATGCCGCCGGAGAATGTGTCTATCTGTAAGGCGGATTTACCTTATTCCTGGATGGAAAAGGACCGGACTGCTGCAGGTAAGTACACCGAAAGAGTAACCAGCCCTGACCAGCGTGAAGACGTAACCACCAAAGTGGACACCGTCCGTGTCTATACGCTCAATCTCAAGACCTTCGACTATTATATCGACGACAAGTATTTCGAATTGTGCGATGAATGTTCTTTCTCCTACAACGGAAAGACCTATACCTACAACGCGCCGGGTGTTTATAACGATACGATCAAGAAAAGCGATCCCTGTCCCACCGTCCTTCGCCTGCATGTATTCAAGCAGACCGAATGGCATTTCTACGACACCGTTCACTGGTGTGCCGGATCAACCTACGATTGGTACGGACAACAGCTGACCGAATACGGCGATTATGTCGCCGAAGATGCGGACTCGCTCCGTTTCCTGCATCTCATTATGCATAATACGGTCGAGCGCTTCGATACCGTTTCCATCTGTCAGGGCGAAGTGTACTGGTGGATGAAAAACAAATACACCCAAACCGGTGACTACACCAACAGCAAACTCAAAACCCGCTATGGATGTGACAGTATCTGCCATCTGCACTTGGACGTATTGCCTGTCCCCGTACCGGTTCATTTTTACGACACAGTCTGCCAAGGTTCCTATATCGAACGGACAAGTCTTATCGACGGACACAAGATTAAGATTACGAAGGATACGGTTTATAATGATACCATAAAGTCCTCCAACATGTGCGATAGCGTCATTTCTTGGCATTTCTATTTCAAGCCGAGCTTCTTCCAAGAGGACGTCATTCAGCACTTTGAGGGGGATGCTGTCGAATGGCATAACAAAATATACACCAAGGATGGAATATACCAAGATTCAGCCCTTAACCGATTCCAGTGTGACTCCATCTGGCAACTGCGGTTAATCACTAAGTATGAGTTATACCGCCAGATAACCCGTTGTGACGGAGATACCGCCATGCACGGTAAGACGGTAGTAAATCAAAATACCGTGATTATTGATACGTTGTTGTCATCCAAAGGTGCCGACTCGATTATCCATACTACGTATAACTTCGTCATGCCGTTCTATAGTCGCGAATCGATCACTATCTGCGAGAGCGACATAGTAGAATGGACAGGACACTTCGCCGACCATAAGAATCCCTACCTGATTGACCCCGTCACAGGCGATTCCACACCGGTCTATATGATGCTGGAAGCCACGGCGGATAATTCCCCGAGAACGTTCTACGACACCTATCATCTCGATAACGGTTGCGACAGCACCTATGAGATTACCGTCACGGCACAGAAAGCGTATTATAAAGATACACTGGTCATCTGGTGTAAGGATTCTTTGGACAAGTACGGACCGTTCGAATGGATCGACATGTACGGTAACCCCCAACAATGGTCGGCCCATGACATAGATACCGTCATTATCACGTCGCTCGGCAGCACACAACCGGACCCGTCACATTCCACAACAGGCGGTGAAGGATGGACGCCTATCACCGGCGGTTGCGACAGTTTGGAGCGGCTCCGTTTGATTGTCACGGAAAGTTGTTCGTTGGATACGGTCTATCTCTGTCCGGGCGGTTCCTTATCCATCGATGGATTCACCTATACCAAACCGGGTAGGTATGCCAATTGGATGCCTTCCTTCGGTTCCGACGTACGCGATAGTTTGCACACGTTCGATATTATCCAAGCCGAAGCCAAAGAAGTGGACGTTTACCAACTGGTCCGCCAATCTGAATTGCCGTACAAATGGTACGGAAAACTGCTATACACCACAGGAGTCTATCACCAAACGGACCAGACTATCCATGGTTGCGACAGTATAATCCATCTTCATCTCACCGTCGCTCCCACCAAATATGCAGATGGCGGTACCGTTGATTTCTGTATCGGACAAGATCAGGAAATAATCCTACCTCACTCCGGACATGTTATTACTCCCAAAAGTAATACGGATAATTATTTGGATACCGTTCCATACCAATTCTCCTTTGTGGATGGAGAGGGGCACACGCAGTCTATCATGGCTGACTCGGTTGTAACGTATCATCTGGTAGGACACGGCTCCTTCTTCAAAAACGAGGAGGATGTCATTAAAAAAGGAGGCACCTATGTCTGGCACGACCATGGCCAAACGCGTATCATCGACCAACCCGGTGTGTACTTCGATAGTTGTACCACCATATGGGGTTGTGACTCCGTATATCGCCTTTACCTCGCAGAGGTAGAGAATTGGTATTTCCCGACCACCGCCTATGTCTGCCAGAACGATCTGCCGTATGTATGGCACGGGAAAGACCTGTACAAAGACAGTACCTATTTTGACAGTCTGCCCACCCAGCACGGTATGGACTCTGTCTATGAACTCCGCCTCTTTGTACAAAAAGCCTACGTCATTGATACGTTTGTCTATATATGCCACGACGATATATACAGACATAATGGTAAAGTAATTCCTATTGAGGAAAGTGTCAGCGCCTATATCTTCGACGATACACTAAAAACGAGATTTACGGGTTGCGACTCGATCTACCGTTACCATCTGTACCGCACCCCGAAAACGATTACCAGCGACACGGTCATTTATATCGAGAAAGGTAATACATGCACCTGGAATCGGACCGGAAAAGAATACTCTGCACTTGGATTCTATTATGACACCATTCGCTCTCCTCACACCAATTGCGATAGTATCATCTATACCTTGGAGGTGCGCGAAGATCAACCTCTACATGATACCTTGCGTGTGTCTGTTTGTAAGTCCGATATGCCGTATCTATGGAGAGGTAGACCTATCGACAAAGATACCATCCTGGAAGATCGATGGAAAACGACCTTCCTCGGTTTGGACTCTGTCTATCGTTTGGAACTGACGGTTCTGCCTACATACTACTTCTCGGAAACAAAATACCTGTGTCTGGGAGAAGGATATAACTTCAAGAGCCAATACATCACTACCCCGGGTGTGTACTATGATTCGCTTATCTCGTCCGATCTATGCGATAGTATCCATGTGCTCAACTTGATTCCCGCACCGAAGTATTTCTTCCCGGAGACAATGACCTACGTCTATGACACCGACTTGCCGTTATTATGGCATGGCAAATTATTGCCGGGAGAAGGTATATACTACGACTCGCTCACAACGCAAGTCGGACATCCTTGCGACAGTGTCTATCAAGTAACCGTTCTCCACACGCAGACTTATAATTTCGAAGTGAATGAAAGTATCTGCGAAGGTACCTATTTCGAATGGGAGGGAGATAAATATTTTGAATCGGGCGACTACACAAAGCGGTATAAATCCATCCATAACCTGGATTCTATCCGCACCCTTCACCTGACAGTGAACGAAGTCAAAGTGACACATATCTCCAGAAACCTGTGTAAGGGAGAGACCTTTCCTTTCCTTGACACCGTCTTAACGGAACCGACCATCTATCGGGATACGCTTATCAATCCCAACACGCTCTGCGACAGTATCTTCGAAGTGGTCGTCAACTGGTACGACAATTCCGAAACGGTGATAAACCACATCTTGTGTGGTAACAAAACCTTGCAACTCAACGGCGTTGATATCACCCATGAAGGTGTTTATTACGAAACCACCAAAGCGCAATCCAGCGGGTGCGACAGCGTCACCAAACATATCGTGACGATAGGAACACCCTATTACACCGAAGAGAAATATGTCATCCGCAAAGGCGAATCATATACTTGGCATCACTGCGGCGTACCGGTTACCTTGTATCAAGAAGGCGAATACTGGGATAGTTGCCATACTGCCTTGGGTTGCGATAGTGTGATGAAACTGACGCTGGCCTTCTTTAAAGATGTCGTCTTCCCTACACGTTATGACACGATCTGTTATTCCGACCTGCCGTACATGTGGGATACCTATCCTATCACAAAAGCCGTTACGGAAGAGGGACTCCGGTATGACACTTGTTTCGGCAACGGAGCAGACACGATCCGTTCGCTGCACCTGACCATTATTCCTACCGTGCGAGCCTCCGAAACGCTCGAGTTCTGCTATGGAGAGAGTCATGTGATCAATGGGGTACGCTACACCGAAGATGCCGTTGTCACAGATACCCTGCCCGGTAAACACGGGTGTGACTCTATCGTGACCTACCATCTTAAGTTCTACCCGAGATACGAAGAGACCCGAACCATCAAACTCACCTCGGCACGTCCTACCTACGATGTGACGAAAGCAGATGGTGAGGTCGTCACTATCCGAACGAAAGGTGTGTATGTTTACCACTACGAGAGTGTACACGGTTGTGATTCGATGGTAACGTTCATTGTGGACGAGTGCACTACGCCGATTGTCCATACGATCCCCTATAACATATGTAAGGGAGACGCCATCATCATCAATGGAAAACGTATCACACAAGCGGGAAGTTATGACTTCTTCTTTAGCTCAATCGACGGATGTGATTCCATCGTCCGATATGTGGTCAAAGAGAACCCGTCCTTTGAGAAAGAAGAAACAGCTACCATGTGTAAGAATAGTGTGTACGTTTGGCGCGGACACAGACATGATACCCTCATCACACGTCAAGGTACCTATTTCGACTCGCTCAAGACCAAACTCGGATGTGATAGCGTATATATCCTCAAGTTGTCGTACAAACGAACCGACCTCATTGACTCTATCATCCCTTGGTGTGCATCGGACCTGCCCTATTCGTACAAAAATAAAGAGTACTACGAAGACAATGTCTTCTATGACACCTTGGCAAATAACATAGAGGGCTGCGACAGCGTGATCAGATATACATATAAAGTGAACTACCACTGCTCGGCTTACGACCAATACCATCGTTGCGTAGGGCAGACCAAGATCATTGACAACATGGTAATCGACCACGAGGGAACCTATTACCACCACCACCTGACTGCCGATGGACAAGACTCCTTGTACCGTTTCACTGTACATGACGTAACGCCCTTCAGAGACACTATCAGACGCTCTGGATGTGACTCCATCGAATTCCGAGGAAAGATGTACTACGCACGTGGACCGGGACGAGAACATTTCGGTGTGGATCTGACCTTCCCTTTGATCGACGAAGAAGGATGCGACAGTCTTATCCACCTTGACCTCACCATCAACATGTCCTCACCGACGCATGTATATAGCAAGACGATTGCCGACTTTGACTCCGTTCCTTTCGGACCGTTCTACTATAACACCCCGGGACCTCACAGCATCACCTATACAAATATCCATGGCTGCGACAGTACGGAGATTCTCCAACTGACGGTGCTGGAGACAGAGTATCCGGAAATCGTGCATTATCAACTGTGTGCTGGGGATCCGAGAGGTATAGAAGTATTCGGGAAACGCTATACAGCCGATCAGGAGTACACCTATATCGTCGATACGACTTGGTTAGCCGGAAGACCGGTGATCCGAACGGCCGATATCACGGTACGTAATCCGTTCATCATCACACGTTTCGATGCCCAAGAGAACCAACTTATCTGCTCTGACTTCGAAACCTTGTTCAATGTGAACTTTACTGCAGCAGATCCGCTGAACCTGCCTGATTACTACGCTGTGGACTTCCTCGTCGGAGATTTCGAAGCACACCCGATGCATCAGGAACATCCGGTGAACGGAAAGACTACGCTCGACATATCAATGCACGGACAAGGCAAATACATCATACCGGGTAACTACCGCTATCGTCTCAAATTCTGGTCTGCTGCCTGCGAATATAACGACACTACCTTCGAAGGTTCTATCCTCGTACGCTATCCGGCAGATGTCATGGAGTCATCTTGGGACGACGCTGTCATGCTCGTTAACGAGAAATACAACGGAGGTAACTGGGTCTTCAAAGCACCTTACAGATGGCAGGTGCTTTCTTCCCAAGGTGTGGATAAGACGGCCCTTGTTGCCGGTGATGCTACCCAACCTTACCTCTACTCGCCGGCTTTGGAAGAAGGAGACCGGATCGTCGCTACGTTGATACGAGAAGGATATGATCAACCTATCCCGTCTTGCGAGTATATCTTCACACCGACCCACTCCATTCTAACGAACGCGATACTCGTGTACCCGTCCGCTGTCAAAGCAAGGATGCCGATCACCGTTTCCGCTAACCATGCCGGTACGTTCCGACTGATGGATTATACAGGACGAACCTATAGCACCGGTTCCTTTATTGAAGGAGAGACGCAGATCACCATGCCGGGAGTGGAAGGATGTTATATTATCGTACTCAAAGATGAACAAGGCAATAAGAAAACCCAAAAACTCATTGTCTATTAATACGATCTACTATTAACCGTATCGCTTACACATTATCCGAGTTATGCTCCCTCATAGGAGAGGTGCTGGACGACAGTCTGGCACCTTCTTATTGGGTCAAAGCTGAGATAAGCAGCCTCAGCATCAAAGGCGGACATATGTACCTTGAATTAGTAGAAAGTCAAAAGTCGAAAGTCGAAAGAGGGGTAGCCGCCAAGATGCGTGCTACCTGCTGGAGCGGAACACAGGAGATGCTCTCTGCTTATTTCGAATCAGAAACGGGACAGACACTCCAACCCGGGATGGCAATACTCGTAGAGACCGAGGTCCAATACCACCCCGTCTATGGACTCAGTCTCTCTATCACCAACATCGACCCCTCGTACACCCTCGGCGATATCGCACGGCAACGCCAACAAACGATCCTCCAACTGCAGAAAGACGGTCTGCTGGATGCCCAACAACTGCTCCCCTTACCGACCCTTATCCGCCGTATCGCCGTTATCTCATCCCCCAACGCCGCAGGATACGAAGATTTCAAACACCAGTTGGAACATTCAACCTTCAACTTTCAACTTTCAACTTTCTTTGCTACCATGCAAGGCGAATCCGCTGCCAAATCCATCCTCGCTGCCCTCGAAGAAATAAGCCAACAGTTAACAACTAATAGCCAACTGCCTTTTGATTGCGTCGTAATCATCCGAGGCGGCGGCGCCACCACTGACCTCTCTTGCTTCGACGACTATGAGTTATGCGCGGTCTGTGCGCAATTCGAGATTCCTGTCCTTACCGGTATCGGACACACACGCGACATATCGGTCCTTGACCTTGTGGCACACGAAGCCCTCAAGACACCTACCGCCGTGGCGGAATGGCTCATTCATCGGATGGAGGACCAAACCAACCGGATCAACGATCTGCTGCAACGACTTCAACGCACCGCCGAACGACAGATACTTATTCGCCGACATCGTATCGACATGCTCGAACAACGACTCGCAGCCTGCAACCCCGAACGTATCTACCAAATGGGATACTCGCTGCTTACCAAAAACGGCAAAGTCGTTCGCTCCGTGAATGACTTACAAGAGGGAGATAAGGTAGTAACCCACCTAGCGGACGGTAGTCGTGAACTGAAGGTATGATTCTAAGCAAAGAACAACGGATCGGTGCAACAATCCTCTTCGGCATCGCTTTGGTTGCATGGATAACTGTCGCCGTATGGCCTTCCCGTCAACCCCATCTTTCCGAACCTCCCCAAACACCCAAACATCGTTCGTGGGAAGAACGCAAAGACTCTATGCGACGTGTGGACTCTATTCGTTTTGCCGAATGGTCAGCCGAACGCGAACAACGCTATGACTCTTTCCGTGTCGCCGACTCTCTTCGACGACTGGAACGCAAAACCGAACTCAAACAACTGCGGGACTCCGCACGCATAGCCGACTCCCTCTGGCGGGACTCGATGGGCATCTTCTTCGCCAAACAAGTAAAAAAAGACACTATCATCGACCTCAACCACTGCGACACCACCGACCTGCTCTATATACGCGGTGTCGGCAAATACACCGCTATCCAAATCATCCGGTATCGCGAACAACTCGGGGGGTACTACTCACCGTTCCAACTGACAGAAGAACCCTTTACCAAATGTCATCTTGATACTCTCCTCTATCATTTTACGGCCGATACAACCGCTATCATCACCATCCCCGTCAACTCTGCATCTATCGAGATTCTCCAACGCCATCCCTATATCCGGTATAACCAGGCGAAAGCCATCTATAACCTTAGACGCAAGAAACTCAAACTGCTCTCCATAGACGACCTGCAAGACGTACCGGAATTGACTCCAAAAGACCTGCAACAAATAACTCCGTACCTCAATTTTGAGTAAATTTCCAAAAAAGTGTCATACACTCTTGTGTATGTCATTTTTTTTTAGTACCTTTGCAGCGTTTTTTAGATTAGGGGTAAAATGAAACGAAAGATAGCGATTATAGCAGGCGGAGACAGTAGCGAACACGAGGTGTCGCTCCGCTCGGCTGCAGGACTCTTTTCCTTTATGGACAAAGACCGTTACGACGTCACTATTGTCGTCTTTGACGGCAAGAATTGGCATACCGAGGACGGCGAACCTATCGATAAGAATGATTTTTCTTTTACGCGTGCGGGCGTGAAGCATACCTTTGACTTTGCGTACATCACGATCCACGGTACGCCGGGAGAGAACGGGATCCTGCAGGGTTACCTCGATATGATCGGTATGCCCTACTCCTGTTGCGGAGTCTTAGCCGCAGCGCTGACCTTCAACAAATATGCCTGCAACCACTATCTCTCCTATTTCGGTTTTCATATCGCCAACAGTCTGATGCTTCGGGCTGGACAGAAACTGCCGAACGCACCGAAGATAGCCGAAACCCTCGGTTTGCCCTGTTTCATCAAATCGAACGTAGGCGGCTCGTCCTTCGGGTGTACCAAGGTAAAAACGGTCGAAGACATCTATCCGGCTATCGAGCGGGCGTTCCAAGAGGGCGATGAGGTCATCTGCGAATCGTTTATGCAAGGTACCGAAGTGACCTGCGGCGTGTATAAGACCAAAAACAAAGCCGTCGCGTTCCCGATCACTGAAGTGGTGACGCATAATGAGTTCTTCGACTATGATGCCAAGTACAAAGGGCAGGTCGATGAGATCACACCGGCACGTATCCCTGATGCTATCCGCGATAAGATACAAGCCGAGACCCTGCGCCTGTACGACATCATCGGTGCACAAGGAATTATTCGGGTCGATTGGATCATTACGGGAGACAAACTCAACCTCCTTGAGGTTAACACCACACCGGGTATGACACCCACCTCGTTCATCCCGCAACAAGTGCGTGCCGCAGGACTCGATATCAAAGATGTACTCACCGATATCATTGAAAACAAATTTTAAATCGTACATCGTAAATCGTCAAATCGTAAATCATGCTTGATATTAATAAAGCCATAGAGGCATTAGACTGGAATAAGGAACCGAAAGGTTTGTATGAACCGATCGCCTATACACTTGCTTCCGGAGGTAAACGTCTTCGTCCTACCTTAGCACTCATCGCAGCCGATGCCATTGTCAACGGCGGACTGCTTAACGGCGATGCCATTGAGCAGACACTGCCTGCAGCCCTCGCGCTGGAGATATTCCATAACTTCACCCTTCTTCATGACGATGTGATGGACAAAGCACCTGTTCGTCGTGGACGTGAGACCGTTCATGTCAAATGGAACGACAACACCGCCATCCTCTCAGGAGACCAGATGCTCATCGAGGCTTACAAGCAGTTGGCAAAAGTGCCGGCAAACAAACTGCCGCAGGTGCTTAACTGGTTCAACGAGATGGCTACCGCTATTTGCGAAGGACAACAGTACGACATGGACTTCGAGCATATGAGTCAAGTATCCGTAGATGCCTATCTGCAGATGATAGAGAAGAAGACCTCCGTCCTCCTTGCCTACGCTATGCGTATCGGCGGATATATTGCAGGCGCTACTCCGGCACAACAAGACGCCCTTTATAACTACGGCTTGCATATCGGCATGGCGTTCCAGATTCAGGACGACATCCTCGATGTGTACGGTGACCCTGCTACCTTCGGAAAAACCATCGGCGGAGATATCTGCTCCAATAAGAAGACGATCCTCCTTATCTCCGCACTCGAGACCGCTGACGCAGAGACCAAAGCAGAACTGCTCCAATGGCTCATGACCACCGATCGCAATGATCAAAAAGTGGCAGAAGTGACCAAACTATATAACCAATTAGGTGTTCGTCAGACCTGCGAAGCAGTGATGGAAGAGCATACCGCGCAAGCACTCGCCCAACTGGACAAACTGCCCCAGAACGAAGCTATAGAGCACCTGCGCGAACTCGCCGAACTCCTTGCCACCCGCAAATCATAAAATAAATCGTACATCGTAAATCGTTAAATCGTAAATCGTTTTATGCCTTATCGTCGATTACCCAACACAGACCTCGCCCGGTTACATGCCCTGCAGAACGCTATCCAGCATGCCCAGAGTGCCGACTACACCGAACAGGTCATCCCGTACAAAGTGCTGAGCGAAGCACAACGGTTCTTGGTGTCCTTTGAGAACACGGTCATGCAGTCCAAAGATAACTATAAGTCCGGTGTGAACGCGAATAAACAGTACCGCCACATCGTGCAGAACGCACGTATGTATATATCCCACTTTATCCAGGTGCTCAACCTCGCCGTTATTCGTGGAGAGATCAAAAAGGAACAGAAACTGCTGTACGGACTCGACCCGCATCAACATATCGTGCCGGACCTCTCCACCGAGGAATACCTGCTCGAATGGGGACAGAAGATCATCGAAGGGGAACAAAAACGAATGGCAAACGGCGGATTCCCTATCTATAACCCTGCCATCAACAAGGTCAAAGTGCACTACGACATCTTCTGCGAACACCAACGCCAACATACCTTCCACGTCCAGAATACCGAACGCGTACAAGGAGACCTCGAACCCCTGCGCGCACAGGCGGACGAAATCATATTGAATATATGGAACCTCGTTGAGAACTATTATAAAGACGAACTCCCTTACGCCAAATTGATGAAATGCCAACTGTACGGACTCATCTATTATTACCGCAAGGGAGAAAGAAAACTTTCGGCCGAAACCGACCGAAAGCTACAACAGATACAGGACAGCCAACCCTTTATCCAATGGTCTGCTGAGGAGTAACGACACGATCCATCTTATGGTCCCGGAAACGACGAATAGGCAAGGTGTGCTTCTTTAATTGGAAATTATAACAAACGCCTATCTTTACAGAGTGCGGATGACGCCATAAGAACCGATCGTAGAAACCACCTCCCCGACCGATACGGTTGCAGTGACGGTCAAACACCACACCGGGGATTAACATCAGATCGATAGGACCGTTATACGTTTCCGTCTGGGGCTCGGGAACACCGTAACGACCCCTACGCATCATGTCCTCTCCGTCGTAAGGACGAACCTCCATCGAGTGGCGATGGGTAACAGGAAATAGGAATGTTTTTTGATCCGCATACTTAGCGAGCAACGGACGTAAGTCCACCTCATTATGGATCGGATAGTAGATCAAGACCGTCTTCGCGTTGTGGAAAGCAGACATCTGCTCGATCTGAACAATGATACGCGCAGAATCGGCTTCTATCTGCTCCTTGGTCAAGATACGGCGACGCTGCTCCACAATAGCACGAATGGCTTTCTGCTCGCGACGGGTTTCCAACCAAGGAAACAAATGACGGAGGTCAAAAATTTGAGCTTCAAATAACATAAATACTTTAGTTTTACCTTTGCGGCTGCAAAGGTACAAAAAAAAATCGAAATGCGCAAATTTTTCTACATATTTATGGCAATTTGTCCGATATTTTTTATCGGATGTGAGAAATCGTCGCCTTCATCGACTACTTCTTCCGTTGCACAACTATCCGCGTTCTCTTTTGCTGCAGTGGATTCGATGCCCGGTCTTTCTGCTGAGTTCACGGTAGAAGAACGACTCGACACAGGCCTCGTTTGGAATAAGGACTCTATGCTCTATGGCACGAAACTGGATCATGTCGTTCCCCGTTTCTCTTTCGCCGCTACTCCGGGCATGGCGTCCCTCACAACAACCGACACCGTCTGTGCCCTCACCGGTTATGACACACTCGACTTCACAAAAACACCTATATACCTCACCATCCGTTCATCGGATCGTACGACCACCAAGGTCTATGAGATCCGACCTACCGTTCATCAAGTGGACCCCGAATTGTTCACATGGACACGACTCACCTCCGGCATCTACCCGGCGGATGACAGCGAACAGAAAGTGGTGGAACTTGGTTCTGATTTTGTGATGATAGTCTCCAACGGTTATGAACTGCGCGTTTTCCGTTCTCCGGATGGCGAATCATGGCCGGCCACTCCTGCTGTACCTACGGGTCTGCCGGCAGGTACTCACGTGCGCCAGATCATCAGCGACGGGACAACCCTGTACTACGGACAAGGAAACAACCTGTACACCAGTACCGACGCCGTTACATGGACTCCTGTCAACGTCTCCTATCCCATCGTCACCATGCTCCTCTATTGGAATGAAGAGGTATGGGCGCTGGTTCGGCAGAACGATACCTACGAACTGGCTACCTGGCAAGGTACAAACCTGCTGCTGACCGGACTGCAACCTACCGACAACTTCCCCGTCAGTGACTTCGCTTCCGTCGCATTCCAAAGCGCCAGCGGTAGAGACCGGGCTATGATCATCGGCGGCTTTGCGGAAAACGGACAATCATTGAACACCCGTTGGAACCTCGAATACTCCATTCATCCACTTCCGGCAGGATCGTACCGACTCGAAGAGTTCTCCATCGACAGACCCGAATCCACCAGCATGACAGGCATCTCGGTCGTTTGGTATAACAACCTCATGATGCTCTTCGGAGGAGTCGATGATAAAATGACTTACTTCGGACGAGACATCCTGCTCTCTATTGATGAAGGACTGACGTGGACCAAAGCCGACACCGCCAAGAACCAACTGCCCGAAGTGTATCAGGCGCGGCAGAAACAGAATGCTATCGTACGCGATAACGACATCTACCTCTTCGGAGGACAAGATGCACAAACAACCTACAGCGATGTCTATAAAGGACACCTCAACAGCATCGACTGGTAAAAAAATCTAGAACATCTAGAGCATCTAGAATATCTAGAATATCTAGAGCCTCTAGCCCAAACGACAACAACTAAACAACTAAAATATTTAACATTATGACTATCAAAGATTACAAATTCGCCGGCAAAAAGGCGATCGTACGTGTAGATTTCAACGTACCTCTGGATGAGAATGGTAAGATCACTGACGACACCCGTATCCGCGGTGCCCTGCCTACCCTCAAGCACATCCTCGATGAAGGCGGTGCACTCATCATCATGAGTCACATGGGTAAACCCAAAGGCAAAGTGGCAGCTAAATACAGCCTCGGTCAGATCGTGGACGCTGTAGCTGCTGCGCTCGGTCGTCCCGTTCAGTTTGCGAAAGACTGCGCTAAGGCGCAAGACCAAGCGGCCGCACTCAAACCCGGTGAGGTCCTGCTGCTCGAGAACCTCCGTTTCTATCCCGAAGAGGAAGGTAAACCCGTAGGAATCGAGAAAGAAGATCCGGCTTACGAACCGGCTAAGAAAGAGATGAAAGCGCGTCAGAAAGAGTTCGCCAAGACCCTCGCTTCCTATGCAGACTGCTACGTCATGGATGCGTTCGGTACTGCCCACCGCAAACATGCATCGACCGCTGTCATCGCAGATTATTTCGATGCGGATAACAAGATGCTCGGTTTCCTCATGGAGAAAGAAGTAGCAGCAGTCGATGCTGTCCTCGGTGACATCAAACGTCCGTTCGTAGCTATCATGGGTGGTTCCAAAGTATCCTCCAAGATCGGTATCATCGAGAACCTGCTCGGTAAAGTGGACAAACTCATCCTCTGCGGCGGTATGACCTACACCTTCGCGAAAGCACACGGTGGTGAGATTGGCGGCTCGATCGTTGAACTCGACAAACTCGATGTAGCTCTCGGCGTAGAAGAACTGGCTAAGAAGAACGGTGTAGAACTTGTTCTCGCTCCGGACGCTGTCTGCGGTGACAGTTTCAGCAATGACGCTAACCGTAAGATCTTCCCGTCTGACGCTATTCCTGAGGGTTGGGAAGGACTGGATGCTGGTCCTGAAGCACAGGCTAACTTCCGTAATGCCATCAAGGGCGCCAAGACTATCCTTTGGAACGGTCCTGCTGGTGTGTTCGAGTTCGATAACTTCTGCGGCGGTAGCCGTGCTATCGGTGAAGCTATCGCAGAAGCTACAGCGGAAGGTGCTTTCTCGCTCATCGGCGGCGGTGATTCCGTAGCTTGCGTCAATAAGTTCGGTCTCGCAGACAAGGTTTCGTACATCTCCACTGGTGGTGGCGCTCTGCTCGAAGCCATCGAAGGTAAAGTTCTCCCGGGCGTTGCTGCCATTAAGGGCGAATGATCGTTAAACATTAAACATTCAACATTATAATGGAAATTGTAGGAAAAATCATACAAGTACTGCCTATCCAAGAAGGTGTAGGCCGTAACGGCAATCCGTGGAAACTGCAGGCATATGTACTCGAGACACTCGACCAGTATCCCCGTAAGGTGCATTTCGAAGTGTTCGGTGAAGACCGTATCAAACAAAACCCCTGCGAACTCGATCAACTCGTTACCGTCAGTTTCGATATCGAGAGCCGAGAGTTCAATGGCCGTTGGTACACGTCTATCCGTGCATGGAAAATCCAACAGGGTGATACCACCCAAGCCGTTGCTCCCGTAGCTGCCGCTCCCGCTCAGCCTGCACCTGCAGCAGCTCCGGTGACTGCACCGGTTGCAGCTCCGACGGAAGCACCTGTAGATCCTTTTGACGCTTCTGCAGGAGAAGGTACAAGTGACCTGCCGTTCTGATGCGTAGGTTAACCAAAGATATACTGATCAGTGTCCTGCTGGTGGTCGGTGCAGTCGTCTGCATCGTCCGCTGGCAGGCATGGTTCGGTATGCCCGAAGAACCCTTCTGGCCCAACGAGAATAAGGACTACACCTTCCCCGGTCCCGAAATCACAAATCCAAAATCAGAATTGACTATTCTGGTTTTGGGCGACATCCATAACCGACTCACCAAAGCCGACTATGACTCCCTCGCCGCACGCGTACCCGACATCGACCTCATTGCACAAGTAGGTGACTGGATGGAACGGGGACAGAATTTCTACTATCAGTCGCTCATACGCGAATGGACCGATAGTGAACTCAACGGTACACCCGTCATCGCGTGTCCCGGTAACCATGAGTACTCCAAGGGACTGCATAAAAAACTCTCACCCGTGTGGGAACAAGCCTTCTCCTATCCGCATAACGGACCCGTAGGCGTACCCGGTGCTACCTATTACGTGGACCTGCCTCAGATGCGTATCATTGCTATCGACACCAACCCCCTCAAACGACTCGTCTATCTCACACGCACCCTCACTTGGCTGCACAAAACCATGGATAGTGCCGATGACCGCTACATCGTCGTGCTCATGCATCATCCCGTCATCTCTGCCGGCAAAGGACGCTTCAACACTCTCATCTATTGCACCTTCCGCCATGCCCTCGAACAAGCCGACCTCGTCATCGCCGGACATGACCATAGTTACATGCGCAAAGATCCGTTCGTTGTCCTTAACACTGCCGGAAGAACCAAAAAACAACGCGCCAACCTCCATGCCGCCGTTTCCGACACCGTCCCTGTCTACGGCGTTCTCCAATCACAAATCACCATACGGCGCAAGCAGATCGGAAGAAATCACAAATCACAAATGCAATTGACGATCCATCGTCTCAGCGATGGAGCGACAATCGACTCCCTCTATGTTAGCCGCGACTGATGCCATAGTCCTGTCGCTGCAACCTTACTCGGACAAAGCGCATATCCTGCACGCGTACACCCGCACGGGCGGACGCGCCAATTATAAGGTATTCGGCCTCGGACGAAAAAATGCTATCGGTATATACACCCCCCTATCCGTTGTTCAACTGACTACCGATGAACATTCGGTACGAACCGCACAACTGACTTTCGTTCCGACTACCCTCACAACCGATCCGTACAAACGAACGATCGCTCTCTTCATCGCCGAAGTCCTCTCCCACGTCCTGCGTCACCCCATGCCCGACGAACCCATGTTCGACTTCATCGCTCAAGCCATTCAAGAACTGGATCGAACCGATGAACCGCAAAACTTCCACATCGCTTTCCTCATCAACTTCGCTGCCAAACTCGGCTTCGCCATTCCCGAAGAATCACAAATCACCATACGGCGCAAGCAGATCGGAAGAAATCACCAATCACAAATGACACGTAGGGATCGCCAAGCCGCCCTCCGCGCCCTCTGCGACTATTTCGCAGAACATGTCGAAACATGGCAAAATCCCCGTTCGCTCGACGTGCTTATCGAAGTGTTTAACTAAAAAGAAAAGGAGCCTTCACCTATAGTGAAAAGACTCCTTACCAGTAAGTAGGGAAATTTAATCCTGAAATCGACCGCAAAATTACTGCTTTTTTCCTATATTCCAACTAACAATTTTGATATTTTTTATAACAAAAGGTCGAATTTCCTTGTTTTATTCAAAAAAAAGCTGTATTTTTGCAGGCAAAATCGGAATTATGGATATCAACGCGTACGTAAAACAGATCGAAGAGGTCGGAATGCTGGTGGTGCAAGAGGCGCAGGGTTTCTACGCTCGGGACGCCAATCTTGTCTTCCCCTATACGGTCATAACCCTCTGTCTGAAAGGCTCCGCTCGTGCCCTGTACGACATGCAGGAGATCACGCAGCAGAAGAACGAACTGGGACTCATACTGCCCGGACATATTATGCATCCCCTTGCGTGTTCGGACGACTATACCTTCGCACGTATCGTTATCTCACCTAAGATGATGCATGACCTGCAGTTCTACACCTTTAATCATGACTATGAGAAGTTCCATTATGCGCCGATGTGCACCCTCACCGACCTGCAAGCGCAGCGAATTCGGACCATCATTGAACACTTGGACGAGCTCTCCAAACATACGCTCGACGAACTGCCACACCGCTATGAACTGATACTGGCGCAACTCGCTATTGGATACGAAGTACTTAATTTCTACCGACGAGAGCAGGATCGGAACTGGGCGGAAGATAAAAACGCCTTCCTCTTTCATCAGTTCTGCGACGCCGTCGTGGCGCATTACACCGAATCCAAAGAGATTCAGTTCTACGCACGTATGTTCAACCTCACGCCTAAGTATTTCTCACAAATCATCCGACAGGCTTCCAGCGGCACCTCGCCCGGGGAATGGATCGAACAGTACGTCGTCACGCAAGCCAAGAGACTCATCAAAACACAACCGGAAACCACACTCAAAGAGATCGCGTTTATGCTTGGCTTCAACGAACCCTCCTCTTTCTATCGCTATTTCAAACGTGCTACCGGCATCACCGCCAAACAGTACCGAAATCACTGCTCCTAACAAAAAACACTCCTTGGAGTGCTTTTTTTTCTGTAACACTTGCGGATGTCATTTTTTTGTTGTACCTTTGCACTCGCTAACAATAAACCCATAATAACATGAAAAGAACTATCTTCTTGGCAATCGTGGCGGGTATGGTCATTTTAGCACACGCGCAAAATTGGTCTTTCGGAGGAGGGACAATCTATTTTGACAATGCACCTACACAATGGAACGAAACGAAAATGATGCTCGTCATCGGAAACGAGTGCTGGTCGGAAATATACGAGATGCAGCCCTCTGAGCAAGCCAACCGCTGGTCTGCCGGCGTATGGTACACCGTTGATGAGGACCAACCGACCAACATAAACCAAACTCCCTTCCCTTCGGGGGAGGGCCGGGGTGAGGCTTCCAAAATGCTCAAAGAAGGACAGGTCCTCATCCAACATAACAACCAACTCTTCACCGTCCAAGGACAACCCTTGCAATAATCACAAATCACAAATAACAAATAACAAATAACAAATAACAAATGAGAAATCAACTCAACGCCTTGATCATGGAGGCAATGAAAAACCATGATTCCGTACGCACAGAATCCCTGCGCGCCATCAAGAGTGCGTTCCTCAACTGGTCAACCAGCAAAGAGAATGCAGGTAAAGAAATGACTGAAGCCGATGAGATCCAGATCATCAAGAAGATGGTCAAGCAACGCCAGGAATCCGTTGAGCAGTATATCGCTGCCAAACGGCAAGAGTTAGCCGACGCCGAGCAGGCACAGATCAACATCCTGGAGACCTTCCTGCCCAAAGCTGCTTCCGAAGAAGATATCGTCCGCGCCTTCCAAGCCGCAAAAGAAACCAACGGCTGGGAACCCGAGAAAAAGAACATGGGACTCTTCGTCAAAGCCATCAAAACCGCCCTCCCCAATGCCGACGGCAAGATGGTCGCCCAAATCGTCCAAAGCCAATTGGCTTGAATCCGGACGCCAAATCGCCATCTCATAACAAAGCATACAGCAAAACAATACAAGCATAAGAAAAATATTCATTATTCTGGCGACAGTAATAGCTTTAATGGGATGTGGGAGTCAGAAGCCGCTGACAGACGCACAATATGAACAAAGTGTGCGCTGAATATCTTCGAGCCGCATTTTGCCGATCTGCCCTTCTCGCCGAACCTGTATAACAGCGCGATGGAAGCTACCCGGAATGCCTCCAAACCTATTGTCTTGTTGTACGGACAGGATGACACTTGGACGGGCGCTGCCGTTAAGGATGAGTTCGTCAACGGCACGAATGTACGGAAATTCATTCTGCCGGAGCAAAACCACTGGCTGCAGTTCAACTCAGATACGGACCTCACGCAATGCAATGCCATTCGTGATATTCTGGACGAGGTCTTAGGTGCGCCCCAAGGGATAGCGCCTATCGGCAATCAACCGGAGCAGAACGGCGTCAGTACACGGAAAATGCTGCGTGACGGACAACTCTATCTGAACTATAACGGGCATCTCTACGATGTCCGCGGAACCCGCCTGCAATAAAAACGGCAGCCTTCCGGTTGCCGTTCTTTCTACTTTCTACTTTGAGCAAAGCGGTCTTTCGACTACTTGATCTCAATCTGTTTCGTCGTCTTGCCGACTACTTTCTGTAGTTTCGGCAGTTCGATAGTCAGAATACCGTCTTCTACCTTGGCGTTGATTTCTTCTTCGTTCACGTCTTCCGGCAGACTGTATTTCTGCTCATAGTTGGTGTACGAGAACTCGCGGCGCAGATAGTGCGAGTGTTTGTCTTCCTCTTTGTGCTCGAACTTGTTCTCGATGGCTACGCAGAGGTTGTGATCCTCGTCGATATGAACGCGGCAGTAGTCTTTCTTTACGCCCGGCGCTGCCAGTTCAACAATATACGCTTTCTCGGTTTCTTTGACGTTAACCGACGGAGCGGTTGTACTTACGGTGTTCATCAGATCCGAGTTCAGAAACTCATCAAATACTGTTGGGAACCAACTGTTTCTACGATACATTGCAGGTGTCATAATAAATCCTCCTAAATTAAGTTAAACAATCTTGCGTTGTTTGCGGTCTGTAGGAGTAGTTGCTGCTTTGCAGTAGTCTGCTTGTTTAGCAGGTCGCTTTTAAACGTTTTCACCCTGAATACTGCAATCTCCGTGCCAACCCCTCAATCCCTGCCAAATTGTCCACTTTCGTGCCAAATTGTCCATTTTCGTGCCATTTTGTCCATCTCTGTGCTCCCTTCTTCCTTTTTGCTCCCTTCGTCCATTGCGTCGGGATTTTATCCCGACATCGGCTCTCGGAGCCGCCCCATCCTTCATCGCCTACCCTCTCTCCTTTCCTTCGTCCGCCCCCCTTCGTCCTCTCTCCTCCTGTCTAACCCTCGCAGTTGTTTCCGCGAGCACAGCCTCCCTATCTCGTCTATGTATGCCTATTCCGGCCTATCACTGCCTAAAATGGCCTATTCTTGCAAATAGATTTGCATATGTCACTTTTTTATTGTAATTTTGCACCGTATTTCGTCACTATGCCGTCGAAATACACACGTATTATTTACGTACGATATACGTATGATACACGTAGGATATACGTAATATTATGCTTCCGATATGCTAACAAAACCTTGTACTGACCCCTATTTTTTGGACACTTTAATTGATTAATTATGAGAAAGAAAGTGTCTTTAGAGGTCAAAATGGAAGCCTTAAAATTGCTTCAATCGGGAGAATCTGCAAACGCAGTATCCGCCATGCATGGCGGATCCCAAACACCCAATCAATATGGCTAAAGTTATCCCATCCCTTGCCTTTGACAATTTCAGTGGCAAACTCGGTCGCAAAGACCGCATCGTCCTGCGTACCCGTTACGGCAAAACGCACGCTTACACTATTGAGAACCCGTACACCGGCCCCGCCACCGAAGCGCAGAACACCATGCGCTCCACCTTCGGCATGGCTGTCAAGCAAGCCTCAGCCATCCTCAAAGATCCCGAACAGAAAGCCGATTGGGAACGCCGTTATGCTTCCTACCGCAAGCACTACCGCGCCTCATCCTCTGCCCATTACTACGCCACCCTCCGCGGCTTCATCATCGCTACCCTCAACGCCGAACTGAAAGGAGAATCATGAAAAAATGCAAATTCATTTGCATATATGAATTTTTTTTTGTACCTTTGCGCCCTGAATTGTAAAATGTGGAATTGTGTACTTGTGCCGAACGATTAAAAGACTATTTTGCAAGGTTGTATATAGTTAATTATATAGACAGAATGGACTTGACTCTGGAAAATATAGGATGTGCAAAGGACAACATGAAAAGTCCTATTCATAATTGGTATAAATTTACTGCAGGATTTTCATATAAATTTGTTGAAGAAATATTAAAGGACGTCCCAAAAGATGCCATAATTTATGAACCTTTTGCCGGTTGTGGTACTACTTTAGTATCTGCTCAGAAATGTGGTTACATGGCAATCGGGAATGAAGGGCAAGAGTTGATGTATGACATTTGTCGTGCAAAATTAAACTGGTCTGTTGAACAATCTAAAGTAAAAGAACATCTTGAACAAATCGAAAGCATTCTGAGTGAAGGAATTCAGACATATGATGTATCTGCAGAAAATACCTTATTGCAAGAATTATATGATAGTTACAACTTAAAAGTATTATGCCTGATTCGAAATTATATACTAAAAATAGCGGATAATACATATCAATTATTCTTTAAGTTGGCATTAAGTAATGTCTTGCATAAGACAGCCATTTATCCAATAGCTGTTCCGTATATTTCCAGGAATAAGCGCTTAATGAATAATGGGCAACCATATGAAAAATTTAAGACTACTTGTCTAAATATGGTCAATGATATTAATCTCCAATCGAGATCATTTACGGAAGCAGTTGTATATTTGCATGATTCGAGAGAGATCAATAACAGCATTGACTCAGATACATGTTCACTGTGCATAACGTCACCTCCTTATTTGAATAACCTTGATTACGGAGAAGTTTCAAAAGTACATACGCATTTTTGGGGCATAACAAATTCGTGGAATGATATAACCCAAAAAGTACGTTCGCAACTTGTAACTGGCGCTACAACACATTACAAGGATGCGGAGTTTGATATTGATGATTTTATGCAAACTGATTTTGCGCTGCATAATGAGAACATAGTCCCCGAATTAACTAGAATGTATGAGGAAATTAAGAAAAATGCAAAAGAAAGAGCAGGTAAAAAAAGTTTCCATATTCTAATGATGCATTATTTTGACGACATGTACCGTGTGCTATTAGAAATGAGACGAGTTTTACGCGCCCAATCAAAGGCATACCTAATTTTGGGAGACTCTGCCCCTTATGGAGTATATGTGCCGACAACACAGATATTAGGAGAGATTGCTCTTTCGGCCGGATTTGATGAATATGCAATTTATAAGATTCGCTCGCGTGGAACAAAATGGAAATCACTCAGCAACCGGCATAATATTGAACTGTCAGAAAATATATTGGTTTTGTCATGATCGACAAGCGAATTAATATAAGAAAATCTGCGCATGTCATTTTGCGTTTTATGTCCAATGAGGAGGCAGCTTCTATAATTCAAAAAGGCTGGACGCTCTCTTATGTGTATTCATTAGTTGAATTGCGAGACGTATTTCTGGTTATTAAGAAAAATGGACACAATGGTATTTCATATAAAGATTTTTCTAATAAATACTTGCGGGGGAAAATACCATACTATAAAAAAGAATGGGATGAAAAAGGAAGACGATATTTAGAGATTCGAAATGCCCTTGTGAATTTTGGACTAATTCGTCCTGAAACATTTGAATGTAGTAGTGATTTTTTCAATGACGATACCATCCCCGGTTCACCCCTTACACTACAAGACGAAAATGCATTCAAACTAATATATTTTTCGTATTTCCGCTTTAAAGAAATGGCGTCGTTGTTTATTAGTCCTAAATTAGAAGGCCCACAGCGGCTTAAAATTTCCGAATCCCAATTACTATACCAATCAAAACCACTATTTGCATACATTTCGCAAAGGGGCTACACAGATACTTTCTTTTATGAAGTAAATCAAAATCCAGAATTGTATATACTTCAGGAGACTAATGGAGATGATAAGTATGTTAATGGACTCAAAAGATTCTGGGATGTTTTTATTTCATGGGGAATTCAATTGCATTTAATCGAAAAATTTAACATGAAAAGCATAGGGTGTTATATAGAGAATAATAAAACTTTTACGTGCAATTATATAATTAATCCTCAATCAGATATTGACATCGAAAGTTTTATATCAAAAACGTATTGCAAAGAAAAATTAATTGATATTGCCGAATTAGTATTTTATTTGTGTTTTTCATTTAGAATATCAATTGCTACGGCGCAGCAAAAAGTAATTCAATATCATATTGCTAATCCTGAGTCCACATCCTTATTGAGGACATCAGAAATATTTATTAAATCATCTGATTTCTCTATGACAGATAAAATACTATATCCGAAATATCAAGATAGTTATGTTTCACATATCAAATTAAGATAATTCTATGAAAGACGAAAAGAGGTTTTTATCAATCGAGGACATTTTAAATATTAATCCTCAAGAAAATAAATATGCGCAATGGGGTATCGAATTTAATCCGTTCCCTCGGTCTGGGACTTCAAATATAAATGGAAGTACAGATGTTAATTGTCGGTTAGCTCCATTAAATGAGTCTGTGCAACAAGAAATAAACAGATTCATTTTTGATGCATTATCCCCAAATAAAGTCGATCCTACGGATAAGTTCTTGACTTTAACTATTGTTGGTGATTATGGAAGCGGAAAAACACAATTGCTATTATATGCAATGGCTATACTAAACCGTCTAGGTGATAGTCAAAAGTTTATAAAGCCATGTACCATCTATGTTGATAATCCTGGAGTATCCGTTTTAGAGTTCTTAGGTAATATCATCGCTAAAGTTGGAGAAGAAAACTTAAGAAAATACATATGGAATAGTATTATAGAAAAAATAAAATCAGATGATGATATTAAAAATAAACTTAATCCATATGCTCCTGCGCAGGACCTTCTTTTTGGAGGAAGTTTCAAAGAAGAATATAATCCTTATAGTGATATTAATACAACTAGTTATAAAAAATTTTTAGATGCTTTTATAAGGCAACTTAAATCAGGGCAGAAACATAAATTTGATGATGTATTATCAGAGATATTAATGACGATATTGGCCAATCCCTCTCAAACTGGGGATTCTACAGTTGCTAGATATTTTTATGAATTCATATCATCAGATTTCGGAGTAAATAAAACATGGGAAGCATTAATTAATGGTAATCTAAAACAGATTGCAGGAAAAGAAAGTCAAGTAATTAAGTATATTATTAAACTTCTAAAGAAAGAAGGATATACCGATGTCTTTATTTTCGTTGATGAGTTTGAAGATATCACAGAAGGACGATTAACTAAAGTACAGTTGGACAACTATATACATAATTTACGTACCTTATTAGATAAGAATCGTGAATGGTGTCTGCTATTTGCCATGAACCCATTAGCCATCGAAAGGCTCAAATCGGTTTCTCCCCCTTTAGCTGATAGAATCATTGTTCGTAGAATAGATTTAGATAATTTTAATGAGGAAGAAATCAAAAATCTATTAAATGTGTATTGGAGTATGACTAAAAGTTCAAACTCTTGTCCTTTCACGGATGATGCAATATCGTACATAAGAGATATTACAGATGGGAACGCACGTAGAGTTTTGAAAACGGCTTTTGCTATTTTTGAGTCCGCCGCTAATCAGAGAGTTATGAATATAGATAAACTTTTTGTAGAACAAAATATTCCTTTAGTATAATGGATAATCCTACAGGAGTTCAAGGATTTAAAATTAAGGTATTCCTTGACACTAACATTTTATGCTATTTAGTTGATAAGACTTATGATGCATTGCAACACTTTATCAAATGCTTATCACAAATGCCAATTGTAGAACTGGTATCATCGGAATATGTCTTACTAGAATTTATTGGCGTACGCAAACAAGAAAGTTATTTCCAGGAAGCATTAAATAAGGCTCGATCAACAGGAAAATCTATTAGTATTTCTTCATTTTTAAAGTATAACAAACAATATAATATTCCTAATTTCTCATATGAAGAACTAAAAGAAAAAATTACAAAAAGAATTCAGGATGAAGAGTCTATCATTATTAACGATTACGGGATTACATTTAGTTGTGCCTTAAATAAAAACTTATTAAAACCGACACGCGATATTTGTTTAGTATCAAGAATTTCAAAAGAAGACAGCTTGGTCCTTTGTTCTGCTTTATACGAAAATGATGTTGCTGCGAACGGAAGAATCATTATATTAACAAATGATAAGGATTTTCATAATTGGTATTTAGAATCCTCACAAGAAATAGATTTGACCCTTTCTTCAATCACTAAAGAAAAGCCACAATTAGAGCATATTGATAATATTCACTGGCAAAGTGGAGTTGGAGAGTCCATTATTAATCTAAGAAATAATATATCTTTTGAAGATGTCAATCAATTTGCTGTAAATTATATAAAAAATATATTTATCAAATACTATAGTGAATATTATATTGGAACCACATGCACTTGTCCGGCTACTGCACCTACTAACTGTATTGGATTAAAAGTGACAAAGGCATGTAAGAATCAGATATTTATCATTTTTATTAGCAAAGATTTAAATTTACTCTATTGCTCTTCACACGCGATCGACATGTATCATCATAACAAATCCGTAGGTGCAGGTTTTAGTCCACAAGCAGGAGACGATAAAGTCTCATTTATATTAAATGGAGTTACAACGGAACTATTACAAAAACTTCAGGCTCCAGAAAACTTGGTTTTTTGTCATCCAGATAATGCTTAACCATGATTAATCGTTATTTCTATCAATCGGACGTAAAGTCATTCTTAGCTGAAGATACAAATGCTATCTTCGGCAAGATGTCGCGTGCTGATGAGATGGATACGGCCTCGATGCAGAAGTTTGCGTGGGAGCAAGAAATAACGATTATGAAAGACGTACTTGCACCTTATGCGAACGAGCAAGCACAAATCATTTTCGAATACACTATTCCGCGATTGGGCAAGCGTATTGATGTAGTAGTACTATTGCGTGAACGCGTGTTTGTAATTGAGTTCAAGGCGGGAGAGGAAGAATACAATCATGCAGATGTTGACCAAGTGTTGGATTATGCACTTGACCTAAAGAATTTCCACCAAGGAAGTGCAGACCGTTTGATAGTCCCTATTTTGGTAGCCACTGAAAGCGATAAGTATTCTACGATTTGCCAACTCTCGCATTACGATGATGGTGTTTATGAACCGTTATTAACAGACTCTAATCATCTTAGCGATATTCTCCGTATGGTTCTGTCGGATAATCTACCCCCTAAAACATATTCTGTCGCCTTAGAAGATTGGTCGCGTAGCCGTTATGCACCGACGCCGACCATCATAGAAGCGGCTCATTCGCTCTATCTCAATCATAGCGTAGAGGAGATTACAAAGCATGAATCAGAAGGCGCACAATTGGATACCACAACCCGCTATGTGCAACAGGTGATTCGTGAAACGAAAGCCCGCAAAGGCAAGAGCATCTGCTTTGTAACAGGTGTGCCGGGCGCTGGAAAGACGCTCGTTGGTTTGAACGTAGCCGTGCAACAGGAAGAAGGGCAAGATCTGGCGGTTTACTTGTCCGGCAATGGACCATTAGTAGAAGTCCTGACCGAAGCCTTGACGCGAGATAAACAAGCTCAGGAGAAAGCAAAAGGCAACAAAATCACCAAGAAAGAGGCTGAACGCGAAGTAAAGCGCTTTATCCAGATTATCCACCGTTACCGCGACAACATGCTCAACAAGGTGAAGGTGGAAAATGGCGCGTTGAAGATTGACCCAACGAAGGAGTTGAAGGATGAGCAAGCGGGCTACGGAGAAGTAGAAAACATCGCTATCTTCGATGAGGCGCAGCGTTCGTGGGACAAAGAGCATATTGCCGCATGGCTGAATCGCAAGAAAGGCTTTGCAAACTTCCCGATGTCAGAAGGTGAGTTCCTTATTTGGTCGTTGGATCAACGAAAAGATTGGGCGGTTATTGTTTGTTTGGTCGGAGGAGGACAGGAGATCAACACAGGCGAGGCGGGTATAGGCGAGTGGATACGCGCACTTAATGAAACTTTCCCCGATTGGCAAGTGTATATCTCCAGCCAATTAACAGCAAAAGAATATGCAGAAGGACAAGTGAGCGAATTGCTTGCAAACAATCCCAAAGTCACTTATTCCGAAGATTTGCATTTAGCAGTTTCGATGCGTAGTTTCCGTGCGGAGAGTTTGTCGAATATGGTACATTACCTGCTCGATGGCGATGCAGAGAATGTGCGCAAAATATATGCTTCTATCGCAGACCGATATCCAATCGCTTTGACGCGTGACTTAGACAAAGCAAAAGCATGGCTTCGTGAACATGCGCGTGGAAATGAACGTTACGGATTGTTGGTTTCCTCCAAGGCTTATCGCCTGAAGCCATTATCTATTGATGTACGCTGCAAACCAGATACCGTCCACTGGTTCTTGGACGATATAAACGATGTACGCTCGTCGCTATTCTTAGAAGATGCCGCTTCTGAATTTGATGTACAGGGTCTGGAACTCGATTGGACTTGCGTTGTTTGGGATGGCGACTTGCGCTATACTCCGGACGGATGGAATTTCATGGAATTCAACGGCGGCAGCAAATGGAATAAGATTCAAAAGCCCGATAGACAAGCATATTTGATCAACGCTTATCGCGTTTTACTCACTCGCGCAAGACAAGGAATGATTCTCTGTGTTCCAGAAGGTTCCAAAGATGACCCAACACGCCTACCAGAGTTTTATGATAGTACGTATCAGTATTTGAAAGAATTGGGATTCGAAGAGATTTGATGGCTCTTTTCGATAAAATATTATCTTTCTTCAAGAAACCTCAAGAGCCGGTGCAACCACAGCCAACTTGCGAGGAACATAGAGCGATTTTGGCCTTTGAAAAAGACCTGGATTTCT